>Ga0209258_100217_pt1 | contig 110607 bp, 108 predicted proteins | sample Araplaol_mTSA_r2_FD_184281 | JGI IMG/M metagenome (GOLD analysis project Ga0209258, IMG submission 184281) | Arabidopsis root microbial communities from North Carolina, USA - plate scrape CL_Col_mTSA_r2 (SPAdes) (version 2) | ecosystem: Host-associated > Plants > Roots > Endosphere | place...
CTGAACCGCCCCGGGTTTCGAGGAGGCTCCAACTCTTGAGAAGATGGAGCCATGAACAAATCGAGCAAATTCTCCCCGGAAGTCCGCGAGCGCGCTGTGCGCATGGTGCAAGAGCATCGCGGTGAATACCCGTCGCTGTGGGCGGCGGTTGAATCGATTGCCCCGAAGATCGGCTGCGTGCCGCAGACGCTGCTGGAATGGGTCAAGCGTGAAGAAGTAGATGCGGGCACGCGTCCTGTCGTGACCAGCAGCGAAGCACAGCGCATCAAGGATCTGGAGCGCGAGAACAAGGAGCTGCGCCGCGCCAATGAAATTCTGAAGCTGGCCAGCGCGTTTTTCGCCCAGGCGGAGCTCGACCGCCGCTGCAAGTCCTGAAGCAGTTCATCGATCAGCATCGGGACCGCTTCGGGGTCGAGCCGATCTGCAGGGTGCTGCAGATCGCTCCGTCCGGTTACCGGCGTCACGCCGCCTGCCTGCGCGATCCATCGCGGCGCAGCGTGCGTGCCCAACGCGATGAACAACTGACCTTGCATATCGAGCGGGTGTGGCGCGCCAACCTGTCGGTGTACGGTGCTGACAAGGTATGGCGACAACTGCGCCGTGAGGGCATGGCGGTGGCTCGCTGCACGGTGGAGCGCCTGATGCGCCAACACGGACTGCGCGGCGTGAGGCGTGGCAAGGTGGTGCGCACGACGGTCAGCGACAGCAAGGCACCGTGCCCGCTGGACAAGGTCAATCGGCAGTTCAAGGCCGAGCGACCGAACCAACTCTGGGTCTCCGATTTCACGTATGTCTCCACGTGGCAGGGCTGGTTGTACGTGGCTTTCGTCATCGATGTGTTCGCGCGCCGGATCGTCGGCTGGCAAGTCAGCAGCTCCATGCACACCGACTTCGTCCTCGATGCACTGGAGCAGGCGCTGTATGCCCGTCAGCCCGAACGCGACCGTCGCCTGATCCATCACTCTGACCGGGGTTCGCAGTACGTCAGCATTCGATACAGCGAGCGCTTGGCCGAGGCGGGTGTCGAGCCGTCCGTAGGCAGCAAGGGGGACAGCTATGACAACGCGTTGGCCGAGACCATCAACGGGCTCTACAAAGCCGAGTTGATTCACCGCCGAGCACCGTGGAAAACCAAGGAGGCAGTGGAACTGGCTACGCTCGAATGGGTGTCTTGGTTCAACCACCAACGCCTGCTCGAACCTATCGGCTATATTCCACCAGCCGAGGCCGAAGCCAACTACTACCGACAACACGCCTCCAGCCTGGCACTGGCAGCATGATCACTTAAACCAAACAGCCTCCACCAAAGCCGGGGCGGTTCACGGTGTGTATAGCCGCGCTTGTTTGAACCCAGCAACCCAAACCAGAACAGCTAGATTGGACCGTTCAATGGATGGCAAGGACAGCGAAGCCGGCGTCAATGTGTTAATTAAATACGCACGCAAGCCACCGCACGAGTTGTATTGGTCGCTGACATGGGATCGTGGTTCGGAGATGGCCCAACACCAGCGCTTTACGTTAGCCCCCGACATCAGGGTGTTTTTCTGCTGTCCCTACAACCCGTGGCAGCGCGGATCGAATGAGAATACCAACGGGCTGCTCAAGCAATACTTCTCCAAGTCAGCACCATGCTGACACTCTCCATGCGCGCAAGAAATTTTCCTGTTCCAGTGTCTCAATGGCACCAGGTCGCACCGCACGCACACGTGCGATCGCTTCATCGGCGCCGGTAACGGTCGCACTATCCAGCAATAGCAAGCACGCCGCTGTGCCTGCTCGGCCCAGGCCACCTTTGCAATGGACCACAATGCGCTCTCCCTTTCGCAGCGCCTGCACGAATTGGGGGCCTAGCCACTTCCAAGGTTCCAGGAAGCGGCTATCGGGGGCGGAGCCGTCCTTAACTGGCAACCCATACCAGCTAAGCCCCGTTGCCTCTGCTCGCTCAGCCAGCCGCAGCACACCCAACTCTACGAACTCGTGTGATTCCAGTAGCGTCACCAAGTGGCCTGCGCCCCACGCCCGGATCGCCCTGAGATCCGCTTCAAGGTCGCGGTTCCATTTGCCGGTCATTGCGGTGGCCTGCTTCTTCCCCGGAGCGAACGTGACGCCGATTGCACCGCCTTGATCGCCTACCTCTAGTGTGGCGATCTGAAGCGGGTCGGTTTCACTAGTTCGGATATGCATCGGAACTCCGTTGCCGCTCTAAACAAGCGATCTGCATGAGTTAATTCCGCTCATTTGGATGCGCATGGCTGTCTTCCTAATTTCGCTCGTTAGGCGGATATACCACACCATTGGCCGGTGCTTCCCAATATGGATCAGAGGCGATCGTGCGCGCCTTGCGTAAATCATCCAAGAAGCTCCGCCAATCGCTTAAGTAAACGTGGTCAGGCACATCGGTGGCATGATCACCTTTATACCAACCGAAGGCTTGGCACACACGTTCGTTGTAAGCACGCAAGGCTTGCAAGGAAACATAGGGATGCTCCACTCGTTCGATCGTGCCATCACGTTGCCGCCGTTCGCGCGAGAAAGTTTCCACTGGCACATCGGCCGCGAGCTGATCGGGGTCAAAGTCCAGCCATTCGACAATGATGGTGTTCTTCAACTCTCCGCGGTCCGGCACATGTGGTGCGGAATTTCGCGCATCAACACTCGCCCGAAACAAGGCCATCTGCGCCATCCACTGCGAAACGTACCCGGGCGCAACATATTCTGCGCCACAGGCTAGGCAGTGATGCACGTGCATGTTCCGAATCACCGTCGTTTGATCCTTGTACCCATAGGGCACATCACGGATCTCAGTTTGCAACTCGGCCTGTAGGCAATCGAGACATTTCATCAGCTTACCTGCATAAACTCACAGCGCAGCATCACCGGTTGTAGAGGACTACGGATGAGGCTCGTAGGACCACTCCTGTTTGCGCAGTATAGGCAGAACTTAAACATCCAAGAATACAAACAGCATGCAGTCCTTACTAGGTTTTACTTTTTTCATAAGTCGAAGAAGTGGGCGCATGGATATACAAGATAAGATTTCTGACGACTTTCTTTATCGAATTAGTGGAAGTCCATTACGCGTCTTTTTTGATGCTCTGGTCAAAGACGCGTGACGGTAAGAACTTGATAAATTTAATCGCAGTTTTATGTTGACTCGACGCTTTAATACGGGCCAGCATATGCTAGGCCTAAATACCGACGCGTGATATGTCATGCATAAGTCGCCACTTGAGCTAACCCTGATCCTTCATTACGGACCGTATGTTCCGGCTGGGAAAGCTGCCGATCTTTTGTCTTACCCATCGCTTCAGGCCTTGATCGCCGCAAGACGTCGTGGACGCTTACCCTTTTGCGTTGTGCCGCCTCGATGGGCGCCGTGGATGGTTCGCCAAGACGTCGGATATATCCAGATGGATCGAATCGGTCGACTGTGATTCGAACGCAAGTACGTCAGTACAGAATGCGATATAGCAATTGCTTTTCAATGCGTCAGGCTGTTGTATGCACAAATTTCGAAAGCGAGACTCGATCCCGTCCGTCAGGTGCCTGCAACCATTCGAGTGGTAGCGACTGCTTATATCCCACAGCGGGGGCGGGGGCAGAATTTTAAGGGACGGTAAATCTGGATGGGGTGTCGGTTGTATTGCAAGAAGACAAACACGGTTGAAGTAGGTCGCCCGAACACCGAAATGAGAGGGCGCCGAGACGCCCTGCCTCTTGGGCATGGTGCAGACCAAAACCAGCAAATGAATCATTCATGGAGGACAGAGCCATGACCTAGCACCCTTAGCGGGGCAGGAAGAACAAAACCCCGGCTGGCAGGCCGGGGTTTCGTGAAAGACAGCGATAATTCCACGCTTATCTGAATCCTACCCCCCTTCTTATCTGGTGAGCAAGCCCCGCGGTAGCCGGGAGGGTTTCTAGCGCCTTCGTAGCGCCCCTCCAATGGCGGCGCGGCGTTCCCACTCGGCCGCAAAGTGGCCGATCAAGCGAAGGGCAGCACCATGTCATTTACATCAAATGATCTGGACCAGTACCTGGTTCTGCAAGAACTCGTTGGAGCAACCGCCGACTACATCCGATTGGCTTCTTATGGGTTGGCACGTGATATCGGTACAAGCGGCTATCCATGTATTGTCACTGAGTACCAGTCGCGCAAGATGGGTACCACCGTCAATACAGAAAGCCGCACTGGAGAGTGCAACTACGCCGTCCATCTGGATTTCGATCCGCACGTTGTCGCGTTTTATGAACAACCTCCGCAAGTAGATTGTTATCGCACCACGAAACGGAGGACAAAGCGGCTCACCAACTACGTGCCGGACATGCTCGTTCTTGGTGACACCGGGCCCTATGTAGCGCAGGTAAAGCTTCAACAGAACCTAGAAGCGCTTGCGGCGACGTCCGATGATTGGATACAGGACGAGGATGGCACCTTTCATGACCTCGCTGCAGAACGCGCCTTTGCGGCGTTGCAGCTTCCTCACATCGTGGTTTCGATAACACAATTGGACAAGCGACGTGCCGCCAATATTTCTCTTCTCTTAAGAAGCCTCGAATTTGGGCCGCCTGATGAAACGTTGACCGCATCGGTCATACGCCTTCTCGCTGCCACGCCCATGACATCTTTGCAAGCACTGGCTGATCAACACGGCTTGATTGATTTCACGCCACTTCTGTATCTGATCGCAACACATAGGATCTTTACAGACACCTCAAAATTCTCATTGACAGACCCTAATGGATGCCTCGTCGCTGCATCCCCGTCGCTGCTTCGTGATGATGTCCATGAAGCATGGCAGCACTTTCGACGCGACCATCGCCGTGACTTGACTGGCACGACTTCTCAGAATCTTCTTCCATTAGAGAAGCATTTGACGCGGGGCATTGCGATTGTCGACAAACTGGACCAAGGCTTTAAAGGGCGCAGTGCTCGCCGTTGGACAGCCAAGATCAAGGCGCGTATGGGAGAAGGGCTAAGTCGCGTTGCTGCCGCCTCACCAAGGCACGATTTACAGGGCAACCGCGATCCGAAGCGTCCCCTAGTCGTATTGGCGTACGCTGAACATGTGGTGCGAACACAGTGGACCAGTGACTCCAAGCCGAGTCCAAGTTCGCTATGGCGTATTTATAAAACCACCGCCGAAGAATGGCATCCCGATTACAAGCCAGTCAGCAGACCCGCCTTTCGCAAGATATGCGATGGCATCCTTGGTGAGCTTGCTTACATGCGAGGCGGCCGACGAGCAGCCAACGCTGCACAGCTTCCCACCGATGTCGATGATCGCGCACTCAAGGCGGCCCGCCCCTTCGAGATAGCCTCATGCGATCACTACCTATGTGATCTCTACTGCATTGTTCTATCCGCTAATGGAATGATCTACGTCATGCAACCCTGGCTGACGGTCTTACGAGATTGCTTTACGAAGTCGGTCCTCGCCTTCTGGCTTTCTCTGTCACCACCTAGCCGGCGAAATTGTGCGTTGGTCATTCGGCAATGCCTTCGCATGCATGGACGTCCTCCCGAGTGGCTCATCGTCGATCGTGGCGCGGATTTTCGTTCCAACTATTTTTCCGAACTTATGTCTCACTGCCGCATCCATCTGATGTTTCGACCATCGGGACACCCTCGTTACGGTTCGGAGGCTGAGCGCTTCTTTGGTCAGTACAAGAATTTTTGGCTCAGTGCACGCCCTGGAAATCGCGTCTCCGTGCGGGAGGCACGCTCCGTTTCGGGCTCTCATCATCCGCAAAAGCTTGCCTGCTTAACGTTGCTGGACCTCTGGGAAGATCTTGTGACATTCAACGAGTGGTTTGACCACTACACCGTCGATTCGAGTCTTGCCTCACCTGCCGTCCTGCGAGTCGAAGGTTTGCGTCGATTCGGATGTTCCGGGCGGATGCTTCCGTACGATGACCGATTTGTGATTGCTACGGCCGTCGACGATAAGGCCTACGCCCTGGATCGGCAGAGAGGCTTGCATATCGACGCCTTCCACTACTGGAATCCTAAGCTCGCTCACGCACGTGCTTCATCACTTCCGGTACGTCGGGATCCGGAGGATCCGTATCGCATTTACGCACTGCTTGATCGTACATGGCTGACATGCCTAGCCTCGCCTGCGCCTGCCTACGCCATGCGCAGCCCGCTCGAACAAGCCGCAGAAGGCGTCATCATGCTTGATGGTGCAGCGCTCAGGACTGCCGTGAAAAACGATGCAGATCGCGCCTTGGTGCATGCGCTGCGTGCGCGCCAGGCCGCACCGTCGCACCCCCTGGTTGTCCCATATACGCAGCGCATGGCAGCGCTTTCCAATGAAGCGCCGACGTCGAATTCTGACTTTTTCAATGAGGTGTCCGGCCGTGAGCTGGCCCCATTGGAGGCAAAGAAATGGTCCTAAAGAAGCCCTGGACGCGGTCTTCACTCGACGCCTTTAAAGACCTTAAGATCGAACACGGTAGCTATCTTCTGATGCAAACTCAAATCGCATCCTCCTGTTACGCCATGCTTGCCGGCGAGCTCGTCGTCGTTGTTGGACCATCCCGTGTAGGGAAGACAAGATGCGTCCGTGATGCGCTAGCAATTTCCAGTGAAAATCACCCAAATGGCGGCGGACATATGCGCGTCGTGATCGTGGAAGCAGGCAATGACAGCACAAGCGGTGAGTTTTCAACAAAGGGCTTTATCATCGATTGCTTGAGAGCTATCCACCAACCCGTTTATGGCGTAGTCGCTGAAGATGATCCATGGGGAAAGCGACTCGACGATCTCTTGCATCGTACGTCTGAGAAAACGCTGCGAAGTGCGTTTGAAAGAGCGCTTAAGCTTCGTAAGGTCGAGTATTTGGTGATTGACGAAGCTCATCATGTGAACTACGTTCCCGGTGGCGCTGCGGCTGCGGCGCGTGTATTGGACTCGTGGAAATGTCTTGCAAATCGAACGGAAGTTAGGCTCGTTCTGGTCGGTTCTTATGCGTTGCTGTCGATACTTACCCTTGCGCCACATCTCTTGGGTCGACAGCAACCCCTAGAGTTTCCCCGCTATCGATCTGATTCCAGGGCCGATGTGGAATATTGGGAGCAGATCCTTCGTAAATTTTCGGAACTATTCCAGTTCCCTGATGGGAAATCGCTAAGTCAATGGAACCGGCTCTTGTTTGAAGGATCTTTAGGACGAGTCGGCGGGCTTTCACTATGGCTGCGAACGTGTCTTGCAAAGATGGACGCAAAACGCATAGATCACCTCTCGCTGGAAGTGCTTGAGACATGTCGATTGCCTGCCGTCCAGGAAGAGGCCGTGTTGGCCGAGATTTTGGACGGTGAACAGAATCTTCTGCGATATCAACAGTCCGCTCACACAGGCGCCGTTCCATCTGAGAAAACGGCCGTCTCAACTAATGGCGCGAAGGAGAGAGTCAAAGGGAGACCGCGCGCTAAACCGTTTCAGCGAAGACCAAAGCGTCACAAGGCGGATGGGAGGGCTTAGTGCATGCGGACACTGCTGCCCTTGAACGTGGAAGGACGAGGTACGGGCGATATCGAAGCGCTCCCTTCCTATCTGTCTCGGCTTGCCGCTGCTCATGGCGTGACGCCAGGTGTCCTGTTTCTCCATTTTTTTAATAGCTACGAGGGCGGTTTGGCCCTTAGTAAGACGCTAGCCGCCCAACCATATGCCGCATCGGTCAGGCCAACCGCAGCCGCAGAGTCAGCCGTTCGCATGCTTGCTCGGAGCAAATGCGAAGACGAGGAGCAACTTCGGCGCTGCACATTCCTGTATCTGATGCCCGCATTAGCGCATACGCATAGTGCCTATATCCGACGCTTACGCTGGTGCCCCGCATGTCTCTACGAACAGCAGCTGACCTGCGGAACCCCTTACCTAAAAATGTCGTGGTTTCTTGAGGCGGTGCAGGTGTGCCACATTCATCGCGTCACATTGCGTGAACGATGTCCGCACTGCAAAAATGTGCCCCGCCCATGGCGAGGTTGGCCTTCCTTTGCTCGATGTCCGAAGTGTGATGGCAAACTGGATGTCGTCAGTCCTTGCGATCAAATCGTGCTTTCTCCAGAGGCGTGTGCTCCCGATCTAGTCGCACTGATTGAGCATATAGCGTGTCGTGGCGAACCATTTCCCATAGGCGCAATCAATCGATACATCGACAAGATTTTCAGCGAAGCGTGGAACACAGGCCGCGAACGGGAATTGTGGGGAAAACTCCCAAGAGATGAATGTCTGCACTTCGCTTCGACGGACGCGTCCATCAACCTCCCGATTGCGAGACGCATCGCATACCGTTTAGAAATACCTATTGCTGAACTACTCGATGGGGCACAACCGGCTACTCACTCTTTTGCCTTTGCCTCCGAAGCGCCCCTGCCTCTGCCCATGCAACCCAAGCGGCAGAGCTTTACCATTGACGCGGTCGAACTTACTGCACGCCTCAGGTCTATCTTGGCCGAACCGGAAGATCCTCCCCCCACGCTGCGTCAGATCGCATATCGTGTAGGAATATCGGTGGCGGCTATGAAATACCACTGCCCAGTTCTGGCCGCCCAACTATCGGCGCGACGGACCTCATGGCGTCAACAGGGATCTATCCGCAAGCGCACAGATGCATCGCGTGCAGTTGAAGAAGGTATCGCCCATTGGTATGACACGCAGACCACGCCCATGACCAGGAACGCGCTGCTGCTGTCGCTATCGCGACGGAGTCTTCTACCTACGGAGCTCCTACGTCGCGCAATCCGAATCCATTGGGCTACTTATGAGGGCGAAGTCCCGCAGCTGATTAAGCCCTAATCGCAGACGTAAGAATTCCACGATGTCTGGAACTGATCGGAAGAGCTCTACTGGTATCGCCTGGCACAGACATTCCGTGCAAAGGCCAGCATTATCGGCTTCCAGATAGAAGCAAATCCAGATCAATCAACGATACTCCATAAATCAAAAACTAGAGGCTCAACCGCAGCTTAAAAGACCAACTCCGGCTGGACCATCATCCGTGTGCAATTCCCACTGGCGACATGTTTCAGTCGAGCTAAACGTTCACGCCATTCATCCGGCGTCGACGACACACAGACGCGGCGATACAAATCAAGGAGTTGACCGCTGAGCACAACAGGATCAGAGAGGCGTACAAATCCGCTCTGCGTAAGCCGTGCCCTGAATCGAACCGGGTAGGTTGGGTCCGTGGCAAGCCGCTCGTTATGACGAACGACCGACGTTACCTGCGACGCACCCACTGGATTGGAGCTTACGAGATTACACACCGCATGCTGATCGATCACGCCCAGATCCTGCTGATCAAGAAGCGACTCGTCCGACTGGCAAAATAGCGCGTAGTGCGTCCGCTTCTCGCCACCCGATCCGGCCGATCCACGGCTCGTAATCAGCATATGGGCAGGCAACGCCGTCGTGCTGTCATGACTTGTGAAATAGCTCGTCCACATCACGATCTGTGCCGGGGCGCTATCAATAAGCTTCGGGGCACTCTTCATCGGCGTGAAAAGCGCAAATAGTTCATCGATTGTCATCTGAGTTCTCGCGTAGTGAATGGCGGGACCAACCGAATTACCAATGCCCCACGCGAAGACGCCGCGCCCGCACTGACGCTCTAGATCCTTCCGACGAAGAATGTCGTCCAGCGACTGGCCCGCCTCTGCACCCATCTTTGTCCAACAAAAGACCGGAGGCACCGAGGTTGCCGCGCCGACCCTGGATTTCGATCTGCCGAGCATGAGGGACTCGCCACACTAAGATGCAAGTAGTATCCTGCAGAAATGCAAAAATCGCAAATTAAATCTGGGTGGGCCCAGCAGGCGATGCTCCTTGAGCGCCGTCTCACGGAGTGCGACGAGAAATCCCAGGTTATAGCGGAGAAGTCTGGCGTAAGTTACGACGCTATCTGTAGGATGAGGCGCAACGGCATCAAGAACAGGACGGGCAACGCGGTTGCACTTTGCGATTATTTTGGCGTTAAGGCGCGGACCAGGGAGAGCCGGAAGCGTTTGGACCTCAGCGAGGCCATCATGGAAGCTTGGGATCATTCACCGGTCCAGGCGAAGCTCTTTATTGACCTGATTAAAGCTGCATCGCGGTACAAACTGGCACGAAGCAGGGGCCGGAATTAAACTTTACGTTGCTGCTAGCAGCTGAGGGACGCGAGCATGACGGCAGAGGATTCGGCCCACTTCAAAGCGCGCTTAATACGTCATACCGGCCTTACGTCTTCGGCCGTTGAGGCCGCATGGCCAGAATGGTGGAGCGAGGCCGCCGAGGCGTCCCCCTCCGCGCAGGCGGAGTTGCGATTTTCCATCGCGCGAAAACTAGGGTTAGATGCGCGATCCCTCATTGAGGAGGGTGAGCCGCGCTTTGTCTGGGAAGATAGTGCACGCTTCAAGCGATTTGCGGGCGACGCCAATCGGGATCGGCCTATCATCTCTTCCTTCGGCACGTCGTTAGGTCGTGCACTGCTCCAGGCTTGTCCTGAAGAGGGACAGCCGACGGGCGTTTCCGCAGCCAGCCTTAGAAAGCAGATATTACGGGGTAGTGAATTTGTTGGCCTTACCGAATTGATCGGTCTTGCATGGGCTTTAGGTATCCCCGTTGTCCATCTGCGGGTTTACCCGCTATCGGCAAAGAAGATGAGCGCAATGAGCGTCTCGATCGGTGAACGCTTTGCCATTCTTCTCGCGCGCGACGCGCTCTATCCAGCGCCCGTGGCGTTTTATTTGGCGCACGAGATTGGCCACATTATGCTCGGTCACCTTCGGGATGGTTCGTCTATCGTCGACATCGATATGGTCGGAGACAACGACCCGCAGCGAGACCCGGAAGAGGTAGCTGCAGATGAGTACGCGCTGGAGCTACTTACTGGGAGTCCCCATACACAAATAGAAGTGGTGGGTGGCAGTAGAAGCGCAAGACGACTGGCGAGCGAAGCACTCAATGTCGGTCTCGCGAGTCGGATAGAGCCAGGCACGCTTGCGCTCGCCTACGGCTTCTCGACGCAGCTATGGCCCACGGCGATCGGTGCCCTCAGGCACATTTATCAAGCGCCACAGGCGGTGTGGAGCGTTGTTAACCAGCTGGCAAGCAGGCAGCTGGACTGGACCAAGCTCCCGGAGGAGCTCGAAAGCTACGTCCGCGCGATCATGGAGATGCCAGCTAATGGCTAATGCGGCAGTCGATAACGATGTGCTACTGAAAGCAGTCTCCTACGGAATCCTCCAACCTCTCCTTAAGGCACTCCCTCAACGATGTGCATACGGCGTGCTTGGTACTGCGCGATTTGTGGTGCCGAGATATCTCAAACGAAGGCCACCCCATCGCTACGAACAGGCCAAGGTAGAACTCGAACAGGCCCTGGCGACCCTCGAAGTATTTGAGCCCACCGAACGCGAGGTTGCACTGGCCGCGGCGTTAGAGTTTGAAGCCCAGCGTTTGCAGTTGTCGCTTCACGGTGGGGAGTGCACGTTGCTCGCCATACTCTATGAACGTGAGCTACTCAATTTACTGACCGGGGATAAGGCAGCTATCTTAGCCATCGGAAAAGTACCAATGCCTGAAGGCTGCGACCGTACTCGATTTGAGCGGAAGGTCGTTTGCTTTGAGAGGGCCGTATTGGCTCTCCTCGATCGCGTCGGCGACGAATTTAGAAACGTCATCTGCGCAGAGCCGAATGTCGACATCGCCATGCGCATCTGTTTCAGCTGTTCGACGCCGGAAGTCGATAACGCGTCGTGGCGAGAGGGTCTTCAGAGTGAAATTCGGAACCTCAATCAACAGGCTCCGAATTTGCTCATTGATTGAGCAATGATGTCTCGCAATTGGGTATGTATCCCTTTAGCACAATGATCATTAGACCTTACACTGCTCCATAAAGATCTCCGTCAAGCGGTCCTTATCGATGCCGCTATCCAATACGTACACGGGTTTGCCGAGCGCTACCGCATACTGCGATGCGACGCCCATCTGCAGGTTGTTATGCAAGGCGATCTCATAAGGTGTAGGCATAGGGCGACCGGCCGGAGCATTCTCAATCCTTGCGCGGATGACCTCTGGATCGGCATACAGGCAGACAATCACATCGGGTGTGAGCTCCAATAGACGTGATATCGAGAACCCAGTGATGCGAAAACCAAAGTTCTCTTTCGTCACGGGATGGCTGTCGATAATGATGTGCTTCTGATCTCGGTACTTGGCCACATGCTCGACCAGAATCTGGTCAACTGCGTCGACATCATCCTTCGTGATCGCGAGAGCCGACTTGCGGCGCACGGACTCCTCGGTCAAATTGGAATCCTCAGACGTCGCATTGATATAGTCGCGCAGCCGTTTGCTGTAGCAGAAGACGTCAATGGACGGATCACGCGCGCTTACGCGTTCGGTAAGCGAGGATTTCCCCGTAGCCGGCGCACCCGTTAGATAGATAACTTTACCCATGGCTACTAATTAGAAGTCTGTCGACGTTATGTGTTACGCAGAAATACAGCGTAGGGATCACGCAGCCGTGCGATCAAACCGATATTCGCCACCTTCTCTTCAGGCGGTGTCGGAATATCTGCGGTCGGCAACATGCGAAGGCACGCTTTATCGACCCGGCCGGAAATGTATTCGGAGCCCCGCTTACCCATGCTTGGGCCTGCAGCGACAACCGAACGGGCAACCGGTAAGGAGAACTCCTCTTCCTTCAGGCTATCGATCACCAGCGCGTATCGTGAGCCCAATACGTTGATACCCTTCGGTACCTTCTTCCAGTTGACCCCGTCCAACGAGTACTCACTGGCGCGCTCGGGCTCCGCGTAATGGTGCGACACCATCTTTTCCATACATAGATAGATCGGGTTTCCCAATTCAGCCTGTTCATGCGCAAAAGGCTGGACAGCGCGGCTGGGGTGGCACGTGCCACCGCCGTAGCCCCACATCGCGATACCCTCGTCATTAATTTCCTTCAACTTGCGTTGAATGATGTCTTCAAGCGACTCTTTCGCGTGGACACCGACCTTCATGAAAATAACGGGGTTGCCGGGATTGATGATATTGTTCACGCGGTCTCTCCGAAACCCATCTGTTCGATGTAGTACTCGTCATCGTGTGCCTTCCCGTAATCGACCCGCTTCTTCTCTTTGACATAACGGATGCGTAGGGAATTGTCCTTGCCGTAAAAGTTGGCGAGGCGCGACGAATCCAAGGGTGCACTGGCCAAGCTGGAGATGTGAACTTCTCCGGGAATCGCCTTAAACATCAGATTACAAGAGCGCAAATCGGGCGCATCGTCCAAGTGATAGAGATGAAGGCGCGATTGCATCTTTTGGACATAGTGACCATTTTCAAGCGCAAAACGCTGCGTATTCGCCAGTACGCGCTGAGGCCATTCAAGATCGTGATCGTCCGCGATCACGACCATACCCTCGCCGCGGTACCCCGTCACTTCAAACCCTCGTTGCATAAAGACCTTTACACTCTCTCCCTCGTTGCTCGCGCCCCAAGGAGGGTTCGTGTAAAAACAATCGAAGCTATTGATCTCCGATTCCGGCAATCCATCAACGCAGTTATAGAGCTCCGATGTCAGAATGTCAGACATCCTTTCTTTATCCGCGAAACGCTTGATCGCTAGAACGATTCGTTCGTCAAAATCGAAAACTTTAATCCTAGACGGCCCGTGCTCCAGAATCCCGCGGTGTTTTAAAAACGCGACACACACGCTGATCGCATCACCATCACCGATAAACGCGAGCCTCTTTCCGTCTGCCCATCGGGCGACCATCTCGCTCTGCATCACCATGTCGCCAGTTTTCATGTAAATCTGGTCAAAGATGCGCAGTGGGCGAGGCCGGTTCTGAACAACGTCAGAGACCGCGTTGATAGCCTTCTTCAAATCAATTTCGTGCGGCATCACACCCCTCCATGTGTCGGGTCGACCGTCACGTAGCGGATGGCAGCAAAGCCCCCTGGGCCTGAGCTACGGGTTGACGGTTACGCAAGCCATTTCCCCTAGGCCCCTTCCATAGCGTAGGGCAGACACTGGATACCTTCAACGCCAGGCGCCAGGCCACTCGTAAGCCTCCTCAGAAACGGAGGATTTCGGCGCTTACGCAACTTTTTGTCGCTGCTCTCGCTGCTCTCGCTGCTCTCGCTGGTTCGCTGGCGAAGCAGCACCGACCTCCTAAGCCTGCTTTGAGGCGGTTAAGTAGCCGCCGCTAGGATTTGTGCAAACCCTTGGTTCACCCACGCGGCCAATTTATGCATTCATGAAACGATAATTTGGCCATTCCGGCCCGAATATGCTTTCAAGCACACGCCGGAGCCGGGCCATTTTCCCGGGCTTGCACTTCGATACAAATTCGATATATCGTTTTCGCCACGATTTAGATATATCGGAGTTACCTCATGCATCGGCATTTCCTGTTCCACCGCTTTATGCACCGGCACCACGACGATTGCCATCGGGGTTGGCGCGACGCCTATGGGGACGGCGAGGAGGCTTACGAATTCCACGGCCGCCGCGGCCGGCATGGCCCGTTCGGGCATCACGGCGATGCGTTCGGCGAATGGGGTGATCTGCAAGGCGGCGGGCGGCGCGGCGGCGGGCGCCTGCTGGGCCATGGCGATCTGAAGCTGCTGTTACTGGCCCTGATCGAGCAGCAACCGCGACACGGCTACGAGCTGATCCGCACCATCGAAGAAATGTTCCACGGGGCCTACTCGCCCAGCCCGGGCGCGATCTACCCCACCCTGACCATGCTGGAAGAACTCGGCTATGCCTCGGTGGAAAGCGAACAGGGCGGGCGCAAGCTGTATGCCATTACCGACGAAGGCCGCGCTTATCTGCAGGCCAATCGCGGCGCGGTGGACGCCATGACCGAACGCACCCGCCACAGCGCCCGCCTGATCGCCAAGCTGTCGCTGCCGATGTCGGTGCGCAAGGCCATGCATCAACTCAAGCATGCCGTGCTGATGCGCGGTGCGGATTGGAACAAGGCGGAGGCGCAACGCGTGGCGGCGATTCTCGAACGCGCCGCGGCCGACATCGCCACGGGCCGCCAGGATGAAGCGTAAGCCGCATGACCCGACACGAACACCGCATGCTGCGGCACCAGATCGCCATCCGCCTGCTGGAAGTGATGAGCGCCAAGCGCATGACGCCACATATGCAGCGGATTACCTTACAGGGCGAAGCGTTGCACGGCTTCGTCAGCGCTTCGCCCGACGATCACGTCAAGCTCCTGCTTCCCAATGACGATGGCGAGTTGGTGTTTCCCACGCTAGGCCCGAATGGTCCGGAATTTCCTGCCGGCGCAAAGCCGTCACCGATGCGCGATTACACGCCGCGCGAACACGATGCCACGCGCAACGAACTGATCATCGATTTCGTCTTGCATGGCGACGGTCCCGCATCGACGTGGGCGGAAAACGCCAAGCCCGGGCAGCAGATCGGCGTCGCCGGGCCGCGCGGTTCGTTCCTTGTGGCCGAGGATTTCGATCACTACGTGCTGATTGGCGATGAAACCGCCCTGCCCGCCATCGGCCGCCGCCTGGATGAAATGCCGGCTGGCGCGCATGTCGTGGCGCTGATTGAAATTCCCGAGCGCGCGGATCGGCAGCCGTTGGGCTCACAGGCGGATTTTGAAGTGCTCTGGCTGGAGCGTGACGGCACCGATGCGGCGAGCAGCGAATTGCTGGAACGCGCGCTACGCGAATTGCCGGCGTTAGCGGGCGATACGTTTTATTGGATAGCAGCCGAATCGCGACGAGCGCGGGCGATGCGGCGTTATCTGGCGGACGAGCGTGGCGTGGCGAAGGAATGGATTCGCGCGACGGGGTATTGGAAGGCGGATGGAAGTGAGGAGGAGGGTTGATGCTTCTTTCTCTGCATGGCGTATCTTCGGATTGCCACGAAAAGCATGTCTTCCTAGAGGCCGTCATGCCCGCGAAAGCGGGCATCCATTGGCTCTGATGCATCTTTGAAAATGGATTGACCGGCATTCGCCGTTGTAAAGCGCCTCCGCTTTCGCGGGAATGACGGCCATGGGATATCCGTGACTGCTTTAGTTCGCAGCCCCCGGCTTCACCCACGTCTCAAACAACTCATTGATCCGCCGATACTCGTCATACCAGGCATCCGCGTGCTCAAACTCATGCCGCTCGAGCGGATACAAGGAGATCCAGAAATTCTTCTTGTGCAATTCGATGAAGCGCTGATACAGGCGAATCGAATCGCTGGCCAGTACGTTGTTGTCGATCAGGCCGTGATTGATCAACAGCGGATCGCGCAGATTCTCCGCATAGGTGATCGGCGAGCTGATCTTGTACGCCTCCGGATCAAGCTGCGGCCTGTTGAGAATGTCGGCGGTATACGGATCGTTGTACGTCACCCAGTCCGACGGCGGACGTTGCGCGGCGCCCGCGGCGAATTCGCCCGGTGCGCGCAGTAGTGCCATCTCGGTCATGAATCCGCCATAGCTGCCGCCGTAGATGCCGACACGCTTGGGATCGACGCTGTGGTTTTTCACCAGCCAAGCCTTGCCGTCGAGCAGGTCTTCCAATTCCGGATAGCCCATCTGGCGATAGATCGCCGTGCGCCATGCGCTGCCGTAGCCTTCGGAAGCGCGGTAATCCATATCCAGCACCACATAGCCTTCCTGCACCAGCAGGTTGTTGAACAGCTGTTCGTGCTGGTAGTAGGTGGCGGCCTCTTTCACGTCCTGCAGGTAACCGGCGCCGTGCACGAACAGCACGGCGGGGCGCGAAGCCGGTGCGTCGGTGTCATTTGCGGGGCCGTAGTACTTCGCATAGATCACGCCGGCGCCGTGCGAGGACGGTACTTCCACGATCTTCGGTTCAATCCAGTGATGGGCGGTGAACGCGGGCTTCATGGTGTTCGTGAGGTCACGCGGCGTGCCGCCTTCCACGTTTTGTACGGCGAGTTGCGGCAAGACATAAGCCGATGAGTGCAACACGGCAAGCTGCGTGTCATCCGGCGACAAGGTGAACTGGTCCATGCCGCCGTATTGCGTGACGCGAGCAAGCTCACCGCCATTCGATGGCACGCGATAGACGTCGTAGCTGTACGGCGCGACTTGGTTGGTGCGCAGGTAGAACCACTTGCCGTCGTTGGAAAGCTGCGGCTGGCTTACTTCGAACTTGCCGGACGTCAGCGCTTTCGCTATGCCGTCCGCAGGCTTTACGTAAAGCTGGGAATAGCCGCTCTCTTCGCTCAGATACCAAAGCGAGCGGTTGTCCTTGAGCCAGCCGAAATCGTTGAAGCCCCAGTTGATCCAGGCATCGTTGTGCAGGCGATGCTGCGGCACCAGCGTGTGATGCGCGAAATCGACGCTGGCGATCCAGCGATCCTTGTTGTCGATGGCGAGGAATTCCAGCGCGGCATTACGGCCATCGTCGCTCCACACGATGCCGGCCGTGCCGCTATCCATGGTGTACATGATCACCGGCCGCACATCCGGCGCCTTCAGCGCTTTGGCGTCGTCATCCTTGCCGCCCTTCTCAAGCTCGGCGATGGTTTTTGCACGGATGGCCTTCAGCGGATCGTCCTTGATGCCGGGCAGGTTGTCGGTCGCGAGGGGATAGACTTTGTGCGCGCCGAGATCGAGCAACAGCACCGATTGCGGCGCGGGATCGTTGCGACCGACGTATTGGCGTGATGCCTCCGTTTCGGTGTAACCGGAATTCGTCACATAGTGGATGACGTCCGGCGCCTTGCCGTCGTCGTGATGCGCAGGTTGGGTCAGCACCAGCATCCAGCGGCCGTCGGGCGACAGCTCGGTGTCCATCAGCTGCGCTTTGTCGCCCAGATAAAACGGCTGCGGCGCGCGCGTGGGATCGGCAGCGGCCAGTGCTTGTTCGTTCGCGTGCAGCGCGTCTTTGTCTTGCTTGTTTTCGCGCAGATCATCGAACAGCGCGAGCTGTTGCTGCTCCAGCGCACTGGGTTTCTTGTCGTTGGGATCGTCAGTGAATTTCAATACCGCAGCCGGCGAGGTGATGCCGCTGGCGATGTCGTAGACGTACCAGTTGTTGCTTTCGCGAAACTGCAACGCGCGACCATCGGCGGAAAAGCGCGGCGAGGATTCCGGCAGCGTGCTGCGCGTGACTTGCGTGCGGCGGCCACTGCTCAGATCGACCAGGAATACATCGCCGTGAAAGATGTAAGCCGCACGGCGATGCGCGCGATCGTACACGGCAGGGCCTTCGGCCTGAGCGGTCGCGACAGCATCGAGCTTGGTGGTGTTGCTACTTGCAGGATCGACGCGATACAGATCATGCACCGTGCTGCCATCGCGCTTGACGCTGTAGTAGATGCTGCGGCCGTCCACGCTCCAATAGGGATTCTCGACCGCCTGCCCCATCCAATCCGGATTGGCCATGATGGTTTCCAGATCGAGCTTGGAGGAGGTCGAAGAGGTTTGCGCTGCCGCAGGCAGTACGGCGAGAGCGATCAGACCGGCAAGCAGCAGTCGGCGCATGGATGGAACTCCGGGTCGGAAAATCGGCCAGCATAGCCAAGCGCGCCACGCTGACAAGCGCCATGGGTCCCGTTTCGCCCGGGTCTGCGCACGGTATAGGCTGGCTGATCTGCTCGATATCCAGCCATAGGACCTCAAGGCGTGTCCCTTCTTCTGCGTTGCCTGGTGACAGCAAGCCGCCTGCTTCGCCGACACGTTCCGGCAGCAGCATCTTGCATGGTATGACCGCCGACGATCCTTACTGCTGGCTGGAAAACGTACAGGACCACGCCGCAAGATGTTGCGCGGGATGCCGGTGAGCGCAGCTTTGTTTATCGTGGCCGAGATTCGGTAGCGAGGTAGCGTGTAGGCCGGGATGAAATCCCAGCATCACCATGCATGGCGTGCTGGGATTTCATCCCGGCCTACGTACGCGGCCAGCGGGGTGAGGTCCATCAAGGCATCCTGGCCATCCAGGAAGTCATTTTATGGTGGCTTCCCACCCATTCTTGTTTACCGGCTCCCACTCGTAACCTTTTTCCATTCGCCTGATCCGTCCAATACCTGGAAAAGGCGCATGCGACGCGGCCAGCCAATAGTTCTGCGCAGCGGCATCCGCGAGCAGGTACTCGCGCGTTTCACTTGCCCGGATGGGATGGCTGTCGTAACGGATGGCAATGCCGGGATCAGCCAGTTGCACGGCAGCAACATGCAGGACATCGCCGCAGAACATCATGCACTGGCCTTCGCTGGCAACGCGAAAGCCGGTATGCCCTATGGTGTGCCCCTGCAATGCGACGGCGGTGATGCCTGGCGCCAGCTGATCGCCCGGTTGGAAGGTCGTGAAGCGCGCCGTCTTTATGTACGGTTTCAATGAGGCCATGGCGCCATCGAAACTCGCGCGCACGCTTTCATCCACATCTGGTGCGTTGGCGGCGTTGAGCCAGAATGCGGCCTCCCTTTCGTCGACGCGAATCGTGGCCTTGGGAAATACACAATGCCCATCGTGCGTTATGCCGCCGACATGGTCGGAGTGAAGATGTGTAAGCAAGACCAGATCGATATCTTCCGGTGCGTAGCCGGCAGCGCGCAGGGGCGTGAGCAAGTGGCCTAATCCACTGCCCTGCAGCGTGCCCGCCCCGGCGTCGATCAGCACGCATGCATCGCCGGTATCAATCAGATAGGCGTTGACGGTGCTGCAGACGGTGTTCGCCAAGCCGGCCTGCGCCAGCAGATCGTGCACATCGCCTGGGTGCTGTTCGATCAGCAGCGTATCTGCGTGGAGATCGAACGTGCCATCCGAGAGCGCCGTGACGGTGAAAACGCCCAGAGGCATGGTGTAGTAGTCAAGGTCGGTTCGAGACGCGGGTTTGGGTATGCGCATGGCTGATCCTCGTTGAACGGAGGAAGCCAGCATGCGCAACGTGCTGAGGCTACAACACTGACGAATATGTACTGCACTCGTTCAATTCTGTTCGGCTGCATCCCCCAACAGACGTCCAGCGATATCGGCCATGGCTCGCAGGCGGTCCGTGCGACGCAGGTCCTGGTGATAGCCCATCCATATCTCGCGGCTGGGCGGTGCTTCGCCCAGTTCCACGCGCCGCAAGCCGGGCGTCTGCTCGCCGATGGGCTGAGGCAACACGGCCAGGCCCATGCCGCGAGCGCATAGCCGCGCTTGCATGTCGCGGCTATTGGTAGTGAACGTGGTGCGCGCTTTGGGCAACCGTTGTTGCAGCCACGCGACATCCGGATAGTGATAATGGCTGGTGTCCATCAACAACAGGTTTGCATTGGCGCCATCGCCGGTCGGGTCATCCACATCATGCGCAGCGTAGACCGCATAACGGATGCGCGTCAGGCGGCGTTGCACGATACCGGCTTCGGTGAACGGCACGACGCGGAACACCAGATCGGCCTCGCGCCGCGACAAATCGAACAGGCGTGTTCCGGTGAGCAGTTCCGGTGTGATGCGGGGATATTTGCGCAGCAATTCCTGCAGGACCGGCGGCAGTACGTACGCAGCAAACCATTCGGCGGCGGAAATGCGCAGCACACCCTCGGGCTGGTCGTTTTCGCCGGCAAGCCGGCGCTGCATCGCCAGCGCGCTGGCTTCCATATCCTCGGCCAGCTTGAGCACGGCTTCGCCGGCATCGGTCAATACCGCGCCGTCGTTGTGGCGTTGGAACAGGGTCTGGCCGGTAGCCGCTTCCAGCGCCCGCAGCCTGCGCCCCACCGTGGGGTGGCTGATGCCAAGTACGCGCGCTGCGCCGCCTAGTGATTGACTGCGCGCCACGGCCAGGAAGATCCGAACGTCGCTCCATTCCATGCGCATGCGTCCTCATCGCAACACAGACCGGGCAATGTGCGTCAACCGCGCAAGGAGCGCAATGACTGCTGCTACGATGCCACTCTGCTTATCTTCATCCCATGCACTTATGAGCCTGCTCCCCACCGTCGAAAACGAAACCGCCGCCCATCCCGTCTACAGCATCATCTGGCTGCATGGCCTGGGTGCGGACGGCCATGACTTCGCGCCGATCGTGCCGGAGCTGGTCTCGGCCGATTGGCCGGCGCTGCGCTTTGTGTTTCCGCATGCGCCGGTGCGGTCGGTAACGATCAACAACGGCATGGCGATGCGGGCGTGGTACGACATCTATGGCTTTGAGCCGGGCGCACGTCAGGATGAGGCGGGTACGCGCGAAGCCATCAAGCAGGTGGAGGCGTTGATCGCGCGCGAACATGAGCGTGGCGTGCCGAGCGAGCGCATTCTGCTGGCGGGCTTTTCGCAGGGCGGTGCGATCGCGCTCGCGGCCGGCCTGCGCCATCCACAGAAACTGGCCGGCATCGTTGCACTTTCCACCTATCTCCCGATTGCCGAAACATTGGCCGCCGAACGCAGCGCCGCCAACGCCACGGTGCCGATTTTCTGGGGGCACGGCACGTTCGATCCGGTGGTCGTGCTGCAGCGGGGCGTCGACTCGCGCGCCGCATTGGAAGCGCTGGGCTACAAGGTGGATTGGCATACCTACCCGATGCCGCACTCAGTGCATCCGCAAGAGCTTGCCGACCTGCGCCACTGGATCGGCGAACGCCTGCGCTGAAAAGCGGCGATCGCTGCGGGCATACTGTGCGTATGCCGGGGAATGCCAACAAATCTTCTACTCAGCCGCACAGTCCGCTGCCGGACTTCTGCAGCCTGCCGGTGATCTCGGCGCTGCTGGTGGTGGGCGCGCTGTGCGTGACGCTGGCGTGGCTGGCGCCGCAGAGCACGCGAGGCTGGCGCGGCTACAGCGTGGGCATGCTGTTCGTGGAGTGGCTGGGCATGGTGATCGGCGTGGCGCTGTGCAAGCTGCGCCCCTGGCTGCTGCGCCTGCCCGGGTTACTGCCTTATGCGGGCGTGTGGCTGGTGATGGTGTTGATCGTGGTGCTGGGCAGCGTGATGGCGCAGTGGATGGATACGATGCTGGAGATGCAGTTGATTCCGTCAGGCTCCAGCACGTTCGTGCGCAACAATGGTTTGATCGCCGCGCTGCTTGGCGCGGCCATGCTGCGCTATTTCTACGTGCTGGCCGAATGGCAGGCGCGTCTGGCGGCCGTGGCGCATGCCCGGGTGGAAGCCTTGCAGGCGCGCATTCGCCCGCATTTTCTGTTCAACAGCATGAACACGGTAGCGGCGCTGGTGCGGGTGGATCCGGAAGCGGCCGAGCGCACGGTGGAGGATCTTTCCGAACTGTTCCGCGCCGCGCTGGGCCAGGACGACACGCACAGCGGCACGTTGGGTGAAGAGTTGCATCTGGTTGATCGCTATCTCGACATCGAGCAGCTACGCCTGGGTGAACGGTTGCACGTGCGGCGCGAACTGGATGATCTGCCGCTGGATGCCTCGATGCCGGTGCTGTTGCTGCAACCCCTGGTGGAGAACGCGGTGCGCCACGGCGTGCAGCCGCTGCGGGAAGGTGGCGAGGTGGTGCTACGCGGTACGCGCGAGGGCAGCATGATGCGGATCGAGATCGACAATCCGCTGGCCGAAACACCGACCATCGGTGGCAGCGGGCATGGCCTCAACAATGTGCGCCAGCGCGTGGCTTATCATTTCGGGCCGCGCGCAAGCATGGACGCGGGGCCGCAAGGAAATCGTTTCGTGGTGAAGCTGTATTTGCCGATTGAGATGCGTCATGCGCGTACTGATCGTTGACGACGAACCACTCGCACGGGCGCGCCTGGACGCGCTGCTGAAAGAGTGCACGGATGTGGAGGTAGTCGGCAGCGTGGGCGATGGCGAGGCCGCGTTGGCGGCGATTTCCGAAAAGCGACCCGACGTCTTGTTACTGGACATCAATATGCCCGGCCTGGACGGCAAGACGCTCGCCGCGCGGCTGGCCAACCGCACGCGTCCGCAGGTGGTGTTCTGCACCGCTTATGAAGCCCATGCCGTGCATGCGTTCGAGCTCGGCGCCGCCGATTATCTACTCAAGCCCGTGCGGGTGGAGCGGCTGCGCGACGCGCTTCGACGCGTACGCCAGCGGCTCGAATCGCAACCGCGCGAGCCGGTGGGCTGGCTGCATGCGCGAGTGCGTGGCGAGCCGATCCGCATCGCGCTGGATGATGTGATCTGTCTGGTGGCGGAAGAGAAATATGTCGTGGCGCATCGCGCGGGCGATCAGCTGTTGCTGGATGATTCGCTGCGCCAGCTCGAGGAAACCTATCCGGAGCATTTGATTCGCCTGCATCGCAACTGTCTTGTACCGGCCAATCGCCTGGTGGGGTTGAAGACACTGGCCGACGGCCGCGTGCTGGCCCGGCTGGCCGGTACGGATTTCAGTCCGGAAGTGAGTCGACGCAATCTGCCGACCCTGCGCAAGCTGTTGCGCGTGGGTTGAGAGCCGCCGAGCGTGCGGGGGTAGGTGGGGTTACCCCGGACTTGATCTGGAGGTAACCCAACAATCCCGCTTCGAAAATATTGGGATACGCTGCGCTAACCCAACCTACGATTGCATCGCAGCCTACAAATTCATCCCGGTCTAGGCGATTGCTGTGCTCGAGTTGACGAGTGCGCGACAATAATGGTGCTGCCACCGTTTCCGGAGCCGTCATGCCGCCTTCCCTGCTACGCATCGCCACCCGCAAGAGCGCGCTTGCCCTGTGGCAAGCCGAGCACGTGGCAAGCCTGTTGCGCACAGCGCATCCGGGATTGCGAGTGGAACTGGTACCGCTGAGCACGCGCGGCGACGAGATTCTGGACAAGCCGCTGGCGACGATCGGCGGCAAGGGTTTGTTCCTCAAGGAACTGGAAGTAGCCATGCTTGAGGGCCGCGCGGATCTGGCCGTGCATTCTCTGAAAGATGTGCCGGCGGAACTGGAACCCGACTTCACCCTGCCCGCCATCCTGCCGCGCGCCGACGCGGCGGACGCTTTCGTCAGCAACCACTACGCCGACGTCACTGCTCTGCCGCTTGGCGCCCGCGTCGGTACGTCATCGTTGCGCCGCCAGGCGCAGTTGCGCGCGGTGCGTCCCGACGTGGAACTGCTCGATCTGCGCGGCAACGTCGGTACACGCGTGCAGAAATTGGATGCGGGCCATTACGACGCGATCATTCTCGCCTGCGCCGGTTTGGAACGATTGGGCATGCACGATCGCATCCGCAGCCGCATGAGCGCACCCAACTGGTTGCCAGCACCTGGGCAGGCGGCGATAGCGATCGAGGCCCGCGTGGATCAGGCCGACGTACTCGAAACGCTTGCGGTGCTGGACGATGCCGATACGCGATTGGCGGTTACGGCCGAGCGCGCGATGAATCAGGCATTGGGCGGAAGCTGCACCGTGCCGGTAGGTGCGTGGTGCACGGTGACCGAGCGTGGCTTGCATTTGCGCGGCTTGGTGGGGGATGTGTCGAGTGGTCGTCTCTTGCTGGCGGAAGCAACGGGTAGCGGCCATGACGCAGCGGCGCTTGGCAAAGAAGTGGCGCAAGCGTTGTTCGCACAAGGCGCGCGCGCGCTGCTGGACGGCCAATAAAAAAAACGGGCCTGCTGGCCCGTTTTTCTGGAACGCCGAACGAAGAAACACTCAGAACTTCTGGCTGTATTGCACGTAGAAATAGCGATCGATGTCGAACTGCGGATTGAGCGGCGGGCTACCCGAACCTGCCAGGGGCACGTTGTAGTAGAACGGGCTTTTCTTGTTGAAGATGTTGTTCACGCCAACCGAGAGGGTGCCGCTCCAAGATGTCTTATAGCGGAACTGCGCATCATTGAAAGCCACCGAGCCCTTTTGCGCCATGCCTTGGCCCGCGTACACCGGGTTGGTGTAGTTCGGATTGTCGCACTCGGTACTGGCATCCCAGCAACTGTCTTTGAGGCCGGAGAAATAGCGTACGGTCCAGCCCGCGCCAAATTGCTTGTATTGCCAGTCGACCTGCAGGTTGGAACGCAGGCGATACAACGCTTGTGTGCCGTTCATCCAGCCGGCCAGGTTTGAAGGCTGTGCGCCCGGGCCGTTGCTCTGTTGGTACTTGCTTAGATAGTTGCCATCCAACCCGACGCGGAATTGACCGAAGGGTGTCGTCGGCAAGCGGTAGTGAACGCCAAAGTCAAAGCCGGCGGTGCTGATCGCATCGAGATTAACCGGACCCTCGACAAGCTGCACAATTTGACCGCTGCTGTCGCGCGTAATGTTTGCGCAATAGCTGCTGATGTTCTGATCGTAGCAATAGCTCAGGATCTGACTGGCATCCAGGGCCGTAATCGCTTGCTTCAAGCGGATGTCGTAGTAGTCCAGCGTGAAGTCCAGGCCATCGATATGGTGCGGGCTATACACCAGGCCTAGGGTGCGAGTGCTGGACGTTTCCGGTTTCAAGTTCGGGTTGGAAGCCGCCGTGAACGGAATCGGCGTTTGACCGCCATTGGGACCTACAGCCTGACCCGCCTGGTTGATCTGGCGATAACCCGGCGGCACCCCGGCCGTCGCACACGCAGCCGCTACACCGGGCGTGCTGGCCGCAGTGCCATACGTGCTGTCACAAGGATCGAGGAAGCTTTCGAAGCTTTGCGCATTGCCTGCGTAGAGATCCTGCAGCGCCGGCGCACGGAAGCCCTTGGCATACGTGCCGCGCACCAGCAGTTCCTCAATCGGACGCCAGCGAATGCTGTATTTGTTGTTGGTGGTGCTGCCGAAGCTGCTGTAGTGCGAGTAGCGGCTGGCCATGTTGATGCCCAGTTCCTGCGCACCTGGCAAATCCCGCAATAGCGGAACATCCAGCTCCAAGTAAGCTTCGTTCACGTCGTAGCGCCCCTTGGTTGGATCGCTCGCAAGGTTGGTGGTGAGGCCTGCCGAATCCGGACCGTAGGGACGGAAATAGCCTTTTTCGCGACGATGTTCCAGGCCGCCCGCGATGTTCACCGTGCCGCCCGGCAGATCGAAGAGACCACCACCCGTATTCACGGATACGTCGTCCGTCTGGCTTTGCTGGCGCGCAATGCTGACCGAGTTCAGGTAGTCCCACTGCGAGGACGACGTAAAGCCGGGGCCCGCCAGCACATTCCACGGTATGCAGCCGGCAGCACGCGCTGCTGCATCGGTGCAGGCGAGATGTCCGTCAATCATCGTCGTAGGGCCAATCGCGTTCAGTACATTCGGCAAATACAAATTGCCGGTGGTGATCTGGCGGATATTCGTCTGAGAGAACGTGTAGTTGGCGTCCCAGCTCCAGTCGTGATCGAGGAAGGTGAAGTAACCCTGCGCGCCCACGTCCAGGTGCGCCAGGCGGGAGTTGGCCCAGGTGATGCGCGGCAGCTCGATGGTGCGGCGTGTGAACTGGGTTTCGTAACCCGGGAACGGGTTATAGGCGTTGTCCGGATCGATAACCAGATTGGCCGTCGGGACACCCGACGTGGAAAGTGGATAGCCCGCCAATTGGGAGGATGTATCGCGCGTGCTGTAGGTCGCGTTACCGGTCAGCGTGATGTTGTCGGTGAGCTTGTAGCGTTCTTGCGCAGCCAGCGTTTTCAGCTTGCTGCCGGCGCGGAACGTCATGACTTGGTTGGTGTTGTACAGGTCGCTGGGCACAGGGCCCGCGTCGGGATCAACGAGGTGGTAGTTCGCGATATCGCCAGTATTGGGAGTGCCGTGATTGACGATGTACATCGACCCAGTCACTGGATCTGTGACGCGCCCCCACGGCCCGGCGCCCAATCCGTCGTCGGGATGACGCGGCCCGAATGTGTAGCGAGTTATGTCACGCGTGCGATCCCACATCGGTGATTCGTCTTGGTAGGACGCGCTGATGATGGTGGATGACTTTTCTGTGCTGTGTCCCCACGTGAAATCCGCATTTTTCTGCTGGCCGTCGCCCTTTTGGTTCGAACCGAAATACACATTGGCTTCGGCGCCATCGAACTTTTCGCGCGTGACGATGTTGACGACGCCGGCGATCGCGTCAGAGCCGTACACAGAGGAAGCACCGTCTTTGAGTACGTCGATGCGCTCGACCATCGAAACCGGAATGGTGGAGATATCCGTATAGCCCCCAAGGCTGGTGCTCCAGCGGTGACCGTTCACCAGCACGAGTGTGCGCGTCGCTCCCAGGTAGCGAATATCAACGTACCGGCCACCGACATCCATGCCGCTGCCCAGCGTGTCTTGCGGCGTGATGTCTGGCGTACCTGCCGAAGGCAGGCGCGCGAGGATGTCGTTGAGGTTGGTCAAACCCGTTTCTTTGATCGCCTGCCGATCGATGGTGAAAACCGGCTGCGACGTTTCCACATCCACGCTGCGAATATGCGAGCCGGTGACGGTGATGGCTTGCAGTGTTTTCGACTTGGTTTCGCCGCCTTGTGCTTGCGAACCATCCTGTGCGTGGACTGCACCCATGAGCAACGCCGCGGTAATCGCCGTCGCGATTCGTGTCTTGTGTTTCATGTAACCATCCCTCTGCGCGCGCGCCGAATCGCATCGCGATCGGACGGCTTTACGAAAATTTGATGAGCGCGCAGTGTTCGGGATATGGCGCTGATGCTGTAGCAGGCATCGGCCTGAGTACGGGTATTCCAACGCTGACAGCGATGCGGGGGATCGACGTCATCACGACGAAGAACAAGCACAAACAAAAAACCCCTCCGCGTGCGCACGCGGAGGGGTTTTTAGGTACGGCGAGACCGCCGCGCGTGATCAGAGGTTGTAGACGATATTGGTCGTCGTCAACGTATCGGTGCGGCGAATGCCTGGCAGCACTTCGCTGTTGTGGCGTACCTGGAAGCCCACCTTGATCGAGAGCTTCTTGGTCATGCTGACAGCAAGGCCTGCATCGTTCTGCAGATAGGTGTTCTTGCTGCCCGATTCCATCAGGAAGGTGTCGTCGAACGCCGTGTTTTCAGTGAGGCGGTACTTGTAGTTCACCAACCCACGCGCCACTACCTGGCTCTGGCGAGGCTCCTTGAGCGGCACGGTCACACCGTTGATGGTCTGCGTGCCGGTGGCCGGCTGGTATTCCGTGTAACCGGGACCGAGTTCGAAAGAGAGCTGGGTGCGGTCGGTTTTCAGGGCCATGTAGCCGTAACCGAGCGAGACCGTTCCTTGCCAACGGTAAGCGGCGAAATCGTCATGCTCATAGCGGCCTGCGGCGACGATGTAGCTACGCGGGTCGAGCTTGTAGCCGGCCGAAGCGCCGACGTCATAGCGGTCGGCGGTGGTGTCGAACTGCTTGACCGAGTTGCCCTGCGCGTTGGTCACGGTGACCTGACCCTTGGAGCGCAGCCAATCGGCGAAGAAGCTGTTCTTCCACTGATCGGTTTCTTGATTGAGGTTGAGCTTGGCGTTCACGTTCTGCGAACGGGAGTTGCCAGTGGTAGAGGCAAAGCCCAGTTCACCTGAGCCCGTCCAGGTGCCGGTGCTGGTTTGAGTGCCGGAGGACGTGTCCTGGGCCTGGGCGGTGAAAGTGGCCAGGGCGGTAAGCGCCAGGCCGGTCATCAGCAGGTTCTTCATCGCTGGATCGTCCAATGTTAAAAAGCTGTTGGGGACACGCCACTTTAGCGGGGTGGCTTGAACACTTTGTGAATATTTAGAGCGATCTTAATGGCTAGCCCGTGACAGCCCTGGCGATCCACCCTGCGGGCGCGCAAGTGCAAAGCGTGTCAGGGCGAAGTCGTAGAGCCATAGTTCCAGACCTTTGCCAACGATGTAGGCCGCCGCCGCCACAGGCGTCAGCCAGCGGCCGGCCGGCAGTACCGGGGCCAACAGCAGGCTCAGGCACGGTATGGCACAGATCAGCACGGCGGCCAGGAACCGGCGCGCTTGCAGCCCCTGCCGTTCGCCAAGGCTCGACCCACGCAGGGAATTCCAGCCCACACCATCGACCAACCCCAGCACCATAGCCAGCAACAGCAAGCTGATCGCCCAAGGCAAGGATTCTTCCGTGTTGTGCGGCAGTTCCGCCTGGAAGACCAGGCAAACCCAAAGCCACAAACCGCCCCCGTAGCAGGCCGAAAGCACGCGGCTGATCGGCAGTTGCACCGCCACGCCAGCCTTATCGGCGAGCCGGCGCGTGCGATAGCCGTAAGCACTGGTGATCAGGCAAACCAGGCTGCCCAAAGCCAGCACCAGACTCGTGATGCGGGTGGCCCAGAAATCATTGGTGCCGCGCACCAGCCCGGCCAGGCCGAGCATCGGCAGGTAAGTGGCCAAGGCCAGCACGGCTTCGCGGGTGGGCCGCAGCGTGCGCCCGATCTGCCAGCCATGCCACTCCGATGGCCTGCGCAGATGCAGACAGGCGGCGATCAGGCCGGCGCTGACGAAGACGCACCCCAGCGCCAGCGGCACCAGGGCATCGCCTCGTCCCGGGCTATAGATGCCAAGGGCCAGCGCCAGGCCGAGCAGCATCCATAGCCCGTAGCCGCACAGGGCCAGGACTTCCAGAAGCATAGGCGCCAGCCCCACGGGTAGGGTTGCCGGGTCGCCGTCGACCGAGTGCATTGGTTTGGGGGGCGTAGCCATGTGGACCGGGGAAAGTCCCATGCAGGAAATGCCACGCACGCTTGCGGGCGTCACGTAGCATCTCCATGCTACACAAAACCCTCCCCTGCTGAACGCCGACATGGATCGCTACGAGCGCATTCTCACCCTGCACCGTTTATTGAAATCGGCCCATTACCCGGTGCCGTTGCCCCGCTTGATGGACGAGCTGGATTGTTCCCGCGCCACGCTTTACCGCGATATCGCGTTTCTGCGCGACGCCCTCGGTGCCCCGATCGAGAGTGCTGGCGGCGAGCATGCGGCGTTCCGTTATGAGGCCACCGAAGGACAGCGTTTCGAATTGCCGGGCTTGTGGCTGACTTCGGACGAACTGGCCGCGCTGCTGGCCTTGAACGAATTGATCGGACGCAGCGGCCCCGGTGTGCTGGCCGGTGCGCTGGCGCCCTTCAAGGCGCGCATCGAGCATCTGCTCTCCGACCGCGCCAGCGGCAAGGCGTTGCCGGTGGAACGCATCCGTGTGATTCCATGGGGCGAGCGCAAGCTGGATCAGCAGGTGTTTCGCATCACTGCGGGGGCGGTATTGGATCGCAAGCAGTTGCGCTTCGTGTATCGCGCGCGCACCACCAATAACGAAAGCAAGCGTACGGTGTCGCCGCAACGGCTGACGCACTATCGCGACAACTGGTATCTGGATGCCTGGGATCACGATCGCGAAGCACTACGCAGCTTCGCGGTGGATCGCATTGCCGATCCGCACGCCTTGGAAGCGGCCGCCAACGACGTCGCCGAAAACGAACTCAACGATCTGCTTGCGTCCAGCTATGGCATCTTCGCCGGCAAGCCGAAAGCCTGGGCCACCATCCGCTTCTCGGCGCATGCCGCGCGCTGGGTGGCCGATGAGCATTGGCATTCGCAACAGAAAGGCACGTGGTTGCCGGATGGACGCTACGAATTGCAGCTGCCGTATTCCAATTCACGCGAATTGCTGATGGATGTCTTGAAATATGGCCCGGATGCAGAGATTGTCGCCCCACTGCCACTGCGCGAGGAGATGAAGATCATGCTGCAACTCGCGCTGACCGGCTATCAATAAGCGCCTTATCGTCACGCCACGCATGCCATCCACCGAGATTCAACTGCAGGTTGGCAAGGACGACACGCCGCGCAAACCCACCATCGCGCTGGCGCTGGGGGCGGGAGGCGCCAAAGGGCTGGCGCATATCGGCGCCATTGAGGAGCTCGAAAAGCAGGGCTTTGAAATCGTCGCCATCGCCGGCTGCTCGATGGGCGCGTTGATCGGTGGCATTCATGCGGCGGGCAAGCTGGATATTTACCGCGACTGGGTGTGCTCACTCGACAAGTTCGACATCTTAAAGCTGGTGGACTGGTCGTTTTCGTTTGCCGGTGGCGGATTGATCAAGGGCGAGAAAATCATCGGCGCCATGCTGGAGTTGATCGGCGACGTGCAGATTGAAGATTTGCCGATTGCCTTTACCGCCGTCGCCACGGACATTGAGCGTGAGCGCGAAGTCTGGCTGACGCGCGGTTCGTTGTTCGACGCCATTCGCGCTTCGATTGCCATTCCGACGTTGTTTCGTCCACACCTGATCGATGGGCGCGTATTGGTCGATGGCGGTTTGCTCAATCCGGTTCCCGTCACGCCGCTGATTCGCGAACACGCGGATTACGTGGTGGCTGTCAGCATCGACGGGCCTGCGGAAGCCAATCTGCCGGTGGAGATGTCGGCGCATGAATCCAGGGGGAGGGGCGGTCTCAGCCGTCTGCTGGAAAAGCTGCTGCCGGGCAACGACGTGAAGGCAATCGGGCCTAGCAAGGCGCATGAGCTGGGCGCGCTCGAGCTGTTAGGCCAATCGATGGATTTGATGCAAGCCAATCTTTCACGTTTGCGCCTGGCGGCGTATCAACCGGATCTGCTGGTGCAGTTGCCGCGCAATGTGTCGAGCGTGTACGCCTTTCATCGCGCACGGAATTTGATTGAGTCGGGGCGCGAAAAGATGCGGACGTCGCTGGAAGGATGGCAACCGCGCTCGCGGTGAAGCGCGTAGTCGCGTAGGTTGGGTTACGCTGCGCTAACCCAACCTACGCGACTACGCGCCGGCTTCAACACATACCGTTGGCCTTCATCCAGTTGTCCAGGTACATCTTCAACGCAACCGCCTGGTTGTGTTCTTCATCCTTCGCACCAAACAGCAGCGTGACGCGATGGCGCTCGGCGCGCGTTATCAGCGGCTGCCAGAACGACTTGTGTTTATCGAGTTCGCTGGCGTAGCGGTGGCGGAAGGTTTCCCAGTACGCGGGATCATGGCCGAACCACTTTCGCAGCGCCGTGCTGGGGGCCAGTTCCTTCGCCCAGATATCCAGTGCTGCATCTTCCTTCTTCAAGCCGCGCGGCCAGATGCGATCCACCAGTACGCGGTAACCATCCGATTTGGCGACAGGTTCGTAGACACGTTTGACAGCGATGCTCACAGACGGCCTCCTGGCGAGTACGACGTCCGCCAAGCATACGCCCCGGTCATTCAAACGATGTGATTAAGTTCTAAGAGCTTAGAGCTCTTCGATGCGGGTGACTTTGGCCCTGCGCATCAGCCAAGCCACGCCGCGCAAATCCGCAATGCCCACCCACAGGCGATCGAGCATGCCGTACTTGGATTTGCCGGCCGTGCGCGGGCGATGGCCCACCGGCACGCTCTGGCTTTGAAAGCCGGCGCGCTTGACCAGGGCCGGCAGGTAACGGTGCATGTGGTCGAAGTACGGCAGGCGCAGGAACACCTCGCGCTCGAACAGCTTGAGGCCGCAGCCCGTGTCCGGCGTCGCGTCGCGCAGCATGCGCGAACGCACCGCGTTCGCAATTTTGGACGAGATGCGCTTGTTGAAGCTGTCGCGGCGCGTGGTGCGCCAGCCGGCAAACAGCTTCACGCCTGCCTGTGCGGTATCGCGCGCAGCCAGCAGCTTGGGAATATCAGCCGGATCGTTCTGGCCATCGCCGTCGAGCGTCGCAATCCACGGTGAACGCGCGGCATGCACGCCGTTCCACACGGCCGTGCTCTGTCCGCTGCGCGTCACGTGATGCAACACGCGCAATTCCGGATAGCTGGCTTTCTGCGCCTGCAGTACCGCACGGCTGTCGTCGCTGGAGTCGTCGTCGACATAGACGACTTCGAAGTCCACCCTGCCGCGCAGGGCAGTGGCGATTTCGGCGAGCAGCGAGGGAATGTTGTCGCGTTCGTTGAAGACGGGCACGACGACGGAGAGTTGCGGCATGGAAGATTAGCCTTGTGATGCGAATTTGTTTTAAGCCCTCTTCCGCAGGGAGAGGGAAGCAAACGGTCAGCGCAACTTGCCCAGAATCCCGTCCAGCTCGTCGTTGCTGTGGTAGTGGATCACCAGCTTGCCGCGCCCGCCGCGGCCATGCGCCACTTCCACCTTGGTGGCGAAACGCTCGGCCAGTTCGCGTTCCAGCGCGTCGACGTTCGGATCGCGCGCGGGTGCGCTCTTTGCCTTGCCCTTGGGCGCGGTCTGCGCCTTGCGGGCGGCGTCTTCCAGCTCGCGCACGCTCCAGTTGTTGCGGGCCGCTTCCAGCGCCAGCGATTCGGCCTGGTATTCGGGGAGCGTGAGCAGGCAGCGGGCGTGGCCCATTTCCAGCTTGCCGTCATCCAGCAGGCGCTTGATCGACGCGGGCAGGTCGATCAGGCGCAGCATGTTAGAGACTGCCGCGCGCGAGCGGCCTACCGCATCGGCCGCCTGTTGGTGGGTGAGGTCGAAATCGTCGATCAGGCGCTTGATGGCGTCGGCTTCTTCCAGCGGGGTGAGGTCCTGGCGCTGGATGTTTTCGATCAGCGCCATCGCCGGCACGGCGACTTCGGGCACGTCCTTGACCAGCGCGGGGATTTCGCTCAATTGCGCGCGTTGCGCCGCGCGCCAACGGCGTTCGCCGGCGATCAGCTCGTAGCTGTTCTTGCCGAGTGCACGCACCACCACGGGCTGGATAAGGCCTTGGGCGCGGATCGATGCGGCCAATTCATCCAGCGCTTCGTCGTTCCAATGGCGGCGCGGCTGGTATTTGCCGGGCTGGATGTATTGGATGGGCAGAGTGCGCAGCTCGCCTTCCTGTTCGATCACCGAGGGTGCGCCGGTATCGCCGCCGCCAAGCAGGGCATCGAGCCCGCGTCCCAATCCACGTTTTTTCGCAGCAGACATGCTTGCGTGTTACTCCTGATCCAGATGGGCCGAGGCTTCGACCGATGCTTCGGGCGAGTCGCCATGCATGGCGTGCAATGCCGCCACCGCTGCCTGCGAGCCACGCTCACGGCGGATGATTTCGCCGGCCAAACCGATATACGCGATCGCGCCGCGCGAGCTGCGATCGTAGAGATGGATCGGCTGGCCATGGCTGGGCGCTTCGGCGAGGCGCACGTTGCGCGGAATGATCGAGCGCAGCACCTTGTCGCCGAAATGCTGGGTGAGTTGCGCGGACACTTCGTTGCCGAGGTTGTTGCGCACGTCGTACATGGTGCGCAGCAAGCCTTCGATTTCCAGCTGCGGATTCAAGTGCTGGCGCACGGCTTTCACCGTATCGAGCAAGCTGGAAAGGCCTTCCAGCGCGAAGTATTCGCACTGCACCGGAATCAGCAAACTGGTCGCCGCGGTGAGCGCATTGACGGTGAGCAGATGCAGCGTCGGCGGGCAGTCGATCAGGATGATGTCGTACTTGCCGCCGACTTTCGCGAGCTGTTCTTTCAAACGGTTCTCGCGCGCCAGCGCATCCATCAATTTCAGTTCGGCGGCAGTGAGATCGCCGTTACCCGGCAGCAGGTCGTAATGCGCCTCGGTGGTGACGATGGCCGTATCGATCGGCGCTTCGGCCAGCAGCACTTCGCAGCCACTGGGCGAGGCTTCGTGCTTGTCCACGCCGGATGCCATGGTCGCGTTGCCCTGCGGATCGAGATCGATCAGCAACACTTTGCGCTTCGCCGCAGCGAGCGCTGCAGCGAGATTGACAGCGGTAGTGGTTTTGCCGACGCCACCTTTCTGGTTGGCGACAGCGATGATACGGGCCATGTCTTGTCCGGTACCGAGGGCGTATGCGAAAGGACGGGTAGATTAGCAGGAAGGGGGCCGCAAAGCCTGATGTATTCAGGTGTTTGCGTGCCCAAGTACCACGAGATGGCGCTCTGCCGCTCCGAGTCCGGGCACTGCCAGTGCATGGATGCCTCGTACAGCGAAGTTGAGCGGAACGGCGGCAAGCTCATCGTCCGGTACCTTGCCCTTCATGGCCAGCCAGACCCCGCCGGGCGCCAGCAGATGGCCGCCCCAGCCCAGCATGTCCGCCAGGCTGGCGAAGGCGCGGGCAGTGATGCAATCGAACTGGCCTTCCAAGTCTTCCACGCGCGACTGCACGGCGCGCACGCTTTCCAGTTTCAGAGCGCGGATGGCTTCGCGCAGGAAGCGCACCTTCTTGCCGTTGGAATCGACCAGCAATACCTGCCGGCCTGGTGCGGCGATGGCCAGCGGAATGCCCGGCAGGCCGGGGCCGGTGCCGAGGTCGGCCAGCGTGTTGCCCTGGACGTAGGGCAGGATCGCCAGGGAATCCAGCAGATGGCGGGTGACCATCTCCGCCGGTTCGCGAATCGCCGTGAGGTTGTAGGTCGCGTTCCAGCGTTGCAGCAGGGCGAGGTAATCGAGCAGGCGCGGCACTGCTTGTGCCGGCAACGTGAGGCCGAGCGCGGCAATGCCCTGTTCGAGCTGGGTTTGCAGGGCGGAGCGGTCGGTCATCGCGATTCCTCAGGGCGCGGGGAGGCCGCGCAGTATCCCTGTGAGTTTCAGACAAAAGAAGACCCGCCGCAGCGGGTCGAGTCTTTCAGATTCCCCTGAGCCGGTGCTTCTTGGGCGACCTGGCCAGATTCGGCGGATTTAAGCGGCGGCGTCCAGTTCCACCCGGGTAACCATCACGCCACGCTCGCGCAGCTGCTGGTTGAGGTTGGTTTTGAGGCGGCGGGCCACTTCACGGCGCTGCTGCTGGTCGATGTCCGTTTCGGTTTGCAGGGCCTGCAACACGCCACTGCGGATGAGCTGGTCGGCGCTTTCGATCACGGCGTCAGCACGCTCGGGTTCCAGTACCTGCCAGTAGACCGTGCCTTGCACGGATTCGGTTTCGGCAACGGAGGCATCGAAGCGCATCACGCGACCGCCGAGATCAATGCGATGGCCGACGCGGTCGAGCAGCGGCAGTACGACATGGGTGCCAGGCTGCAGCAGACGCACCGGCTTGCCGTTGCGGTAGAGGCTGTAGACCTGTCCTGCCGGCACGCGCTTCACCGCTACGGCGGCCAGTGCGAAAACCACGATGATGGTGAAGGTGAGGACAGTCATGGTCTGTTAAAACAATGAGTTAACTGCGATTTCTAAAAACTTTACGGAGCAACATTGTACAGGCGTATGTTGAGCGCTGGATTAATTCTAATTTAACGCCGTACTTTTTGCCTCCGCAACCCTTTTTGTCGGCAAATCTTTAACGGTTCCGACGCGGAATGTGATGCATCGTCCATGCCGTATGTCCTTGCACATCGCCGCTTTGGTGAGTGCTGTGACCGAACGCACATGGCCCCGCCCATATCTCTATCGGCGGGGCCATGGGATGGCTGAAGCGCGGGCTGTGGCTTAGAACTTGCCGGCGCGGAAATCGGCAATCGCTTCGTGGATCTGCTCGGGCGTATTCATCACGAAAGGGCCATAGCGCGCGACCGGTTCCTGCAACGGTTGTCCAGCCACCAACAACACGCGGGCCGGGGCTTCGCGGCCCGCAATCCGCACACTGTCGCCCTTGGACAGTACCGCCAGCTCACTGCGCGACAGCTTCTCGCCGGCCACCTGCGCATCGCTGCCGTCGAATACGTAGGCAAAAGCGTGATGGCCTTCCGGCAAGGGGATCTCGATGCCGGCGCCCGCTTCCACAGCGATATCCAGATACACCGGCGCGGTGACAATTCCCGACACCGGACCGGTTGCGTCACCAAAATGGCCGGCAATGACCTTGAGCGTCACTCCATCGGCCGGCGTCACAACAGGAATGTGTTCCGGATCAATATCCTGGTAGCGCGGCTCGATCATTTTGTCCTTCGCTGGCAGGTTCACCCACAGCTGGAAACCCCACATCAGGCCGTTTTCCTGCTGCGGCATTTCCGAATGCAGGATGCCGCGGCCGGCAGTCATCCACTGCACGCTGCCGGGTTTCAGGTCACCGCGATTGCCGTGATTGTCGCCGTGCTGCATGTGGCCGGCCAGCATGTAGGTGACGGTTTCGAAACCGCGATGCGGATGTTCCGGAAAACCGGCGATGTAGTCAGTCGCCTCATCGGAACGGAATTCGTCCAGCAGCAGGAAAGGGTCGAGCATGTCCAGGCCCGGCTGGCCGATGATGCGCTTGAGTTTCACGCCCGCGCCGTCGGAAGTATCGGTACCGCGGATGCGGCGGAGAATGCGGCGTTCGGTCATGCTGTGCTCCCGTCAGAAGGATCTGGCACACATGATGGTTGTGCCGACGCGCAAGCCCAAGACTGGGCGATGCGAACGGACTGTTTCGCGATATGCACAGCCTTGGTGCATACCCTCTCCCACAAGGAGAGAGGTGAAGAATCAATGCACCCAGTGCCCGCTGCGGTGGCGCGGCGGCGGCTGGTGATCGGTGCCGGTTTCCATCGCGCGATGCAGCGCATCGAGTTCCGCTTCGGTGGCCGGATGCTCGTACCAATAGTGATTGACGGCGGCCAGCACGGCAGGCAGTTGCGCGAGACAGTCGTCGTATTCTTCTTCGGTGAGTTTTTCGAATTCGGCTTCGGCGCTCAGGATGCCTTCGTCCACGGCCAAAGCCATGACCGGGCCGAGGATTTCCATCAGCGACGGATCGTCGGCCAAGCGCTTCTCCCACAGGCCGGCACGCAGGTCGATAGCGCGGCTGAAGCCTTCGCACCAGCCCGCGGCCGACAGGGCCGGACCGGCTTCGGTATCTATTTCGCCGAGGATGGGTTCGTAGGCATCCACGTCCAGTTCGGCACTGATTGAATCATTGAGCTTGGCCAGCAGCGCGAGTACGCGATTGCCTTCCTCTTCATCGGCGAAGGGTTCGTGCAGCACTTCGGGCAGCCATTCATCGGGCAGCACTTTGGTAGGCCCCACGGCCAAGGCGCTCAGCAAGCCGTGCACGCCGTCGAGCAATAGATGACCTTCGCCTTCCTGGGCGTGCGTGCGCAGGTAGGCGTCCAGTTCGTCCAGCTCGCTGTCATCCAGCGAACTGGGCCAATTGGTCTTGGTGTCGCTATCGCTCATCGTCATTCAATATCCAGCAATATCCAGTTCCACCGTAACTGGCGTGTGGTCGGAAGGCCGCTCCCAGCGCCGCGGTTCGCGGTCGATGGTGGCAGCCCTGGCCAAGGATTTCAGGGCATCGCCGAGCAGGATCAAGTCGATGCGCAGACCCATGTTGCGCCGGAACGCCCCTTGCCGGTAGTCCCACCAGCTGAAGTGGCCGCCGGTCTCTTCAAACAATCGGAAGCTGTCGTGCAGGCCCAGGTCGGTCATGGCTTTCAGGGCCGCGCGCTCGGGCGGGGAACACAGCACATCCTCGCCCCAGGCGATCGGATCGTAGACGTCGCGGTCGTCGGGAGCGATGTTGAAATCGCCTAGCACGACCAGTTTGGGATGGCGCTTGATTTCCTCCGCCAGAAACTCGCGCACGCGTTCCAGCCAGTGCAGCTTGTAGGTGTATTTCTCATCGCCCACGGCCTTGCCGTTGACGACGTAGAGATCGACCACGCGCACGCCGCCGATCGTCGCGGCAAGAATGCGCCGCTGCGGATCATCCAGGCCCGGTATGTCGGTGAGCACGTCTTCGAAGTTCAGACCCTTGTCGTTGCGCGCCAGGATCGCCACGCCGTTATAGGTTTTCTGCCCGGCGTAGATCGCCTGGTAGCCGGCGGCGGCGAGCTCGTCGACCGGAAACTTGGCGTCCTCCAGCTTGGTTTCCTGCAGCGCCACCACGTCGGGGCATGCATCGGACAGCCACTGGGTGAGGTGCGGAATGCGCACCTTCAGCGAGTTCACGTTCCATGAGGCGATTTTCATGGGGCCGGATTGTACGGGATGACGATGACGGTCATCGTCCACGGGCCCAGGCCGTGCCTTCATGCACATGGGTAGGGTGGGTGGTAGCTGCTAGCGTTGGGGCTTTAGCTGTGTCTGGGGAATGTACCGTGATGCTGAAACGATCTCGTCTGCTGCTGCCGCTATTGGCGGCTTTTCTCGCGCCCGTGGCATTGGCCGACACGCGTGGCGCCACCGATCCGCGCATCGAAGCCCTGCTCACCGAACTGGGCAAGGTGCGTCATATCAGTGAGGTGGCGCTGTCGCCGGATGGACAGCATCTGGCGTGGGTCGTGGAAACTCAGGACAAGCCCGCCATCATGCTGGCGGACGCCGATGGCAAGCACGCACACAGCGTCGGCCTGGCTGCCAAGCCCGGTACGTGTAGCGAGAGCGGCCTGGCATGGGCGCCCGATTCGCATCATCTGGCGTTTCTTTCCAATTGCGCCAGCAGCCGTGCGGGCATGGGCGGCAACAAGCAGCCGGACATCTACGTACTCGATGTGTCATCGCAGGCAAAACCTGCGCACCTGGCCTCGCTCGACGGTTACGCGAATGCGCTGAGCTGGTCGCCAGACGGCAGGACGCTGGCGTTCCTGTACGTGCAAGGCGCCACGCGGCGCGCCAGTGCGCTGGCAGCGGCCAAGCCCGCCATCGGCGAGATCGGCATGGAGGGCGTCGAAGTGCAGCGCATCGCGACGGTGTCGGCACAAGGCGGCGCGGTGCAGGAAATCACGCCAGCGAGCAGCCACGTCTATGAATTTTCCTGGGCGCCTGACAGCGCGCGCGTCGCTTATGTCGCGGCGCCACCGCCGGGTGACAACAACTGGTGGATTGCACAGCTCTACGTGCAGGCGGCGCAGCCGAATGCATCGCGCACGGCCTTGGTTGATCCGAACACGGTGAGCGGTCCGCTGCATGGATTGCAGATCGCGTTGCCGCGCTGGTCGCCGGATGGGTCGCGCATTGCTTTCATCGGCGGCTTGATGAGCGATCAAGGTTTTACCGGCGGTGATCTGTACGGCGTTGCCGCGTCGGGTGGCGCGCCGGTCGATCTCACGCCAGGCATCCATGTCACGCCGTCGTGGTTCACCTGGCGTTCGCCGCAATCGCTGCTGGTGAACCAGATCAGCAACGGTAGCGTGCAATTGGCCGACTATTCGATCGATGCCAATAAGGCACAGCAACAACGCGTGTTGTTCACGACGGCAGGCTATGTGGGTGACGGCACGGCGATATTGGGACTTTCGTTCTCCGCCGATCATCGCCAAGTGGCCTTTGCACAATCGTCGTACGCCGCCGCGCCGGAAGTGTATGCGGGCACGATCGACAACGGCATGCCCGCTGCCGTGACCGCGATCAATGCGAATTTCAAGCCGAGCTGGGGCAAGGCCGAGTCGGTGGAGTGGGATAACGAAGGTTTCCACGTGCAAGGCTGGCTGCTGTATCCGGCCAACTACGATCCCAGCAAGCGCTATCCGATGATCGTCAACATCCACGGCGGCCCATCGGGTGCAGTGATGCCGCTTTGGCCGTCGGTCGGTTACAGCGCGATTCCGTTCTCCACCCTGGGCTATTTCGTATTCATGCCCAACCCGCGCGGTAGTTACGGACAGGGTGAGGCATTCGTGCAGGCCAATCGCAAGGATTTCGGCTATGGCGATTTGCGCGACACCTTGGCAGGCGTGGATGCGGTGGAGAAAAAAGTGCCGGTCGACGACCATCGCCTGGGACTGACCGGTTGGAGCTACGGCGGTTTCATGAGCATGTTTGTGCCCACGCAAACCCAGCGTTTCCGCGCCGTGGTGGCCGGTGCCGGTATTGCCAACTGGCAGAGTTATTACGGCCAGAATGAGATCGATCAGTGGATGATTCCGTTCTTCGGTGCTTCCGTTTACGACGACCCGGCGGTGTATGCGAAGAGTTCGGCGATCAACTTCATCAAGAAGGTGAAAACGCCCACGCTGATCGTGGTCGGCGAGCGCGATGCCGAATGTCCGGCACCACAGTCGTTTGAATACTGGCATGCGTTGCGCACGCTTGGCGTGCCGACGTCGTTGGTGGTGTACCCGGGTGAGGGCCATCACTTCTACAATCCCGCGAATCAGCGCGATGTGTTGCAACGGGCGTTGAATTGGTTCGAGAAATATTTGCCGCCGCAGTGACGCCCACGATGCGTAGGTTGCCGTGAAACACGCCACCGCCTCCGGCGCCGTCATTCCCGCTATCGCGGGAATGACGGCCCTTGGCGAGTTTTATCATGGCAGGTGCTGTGGAGCCGCATGATTGTTGGGTTGAAGCAAAGCCGAACCCCAATGTGATAGGCAGGCATGTCGAAATGTTGAGGTTCGCGTTCCGCTCACCCCAACCGACGCCGGCGATATCAAAACAGTTCGCCTTGCGGCGATTGCTTGCGCGGCGGCACAAACCACGAGGTATCCAACTGCAATTCACGCGCGCGGCCAAATCGGTGACGCCGGCACGCCACTTCAAAACGCCGCTTCAGCAACTCGCCAAACACACCCTGCCCACGCATGCGTGTTGCGAAGTTGCTGTCGTAATCCTTGCCGCCATTGAGCTGCTGCACCAGGCTCATCACATGTTCCGCGCGCTGCGGTGCGTGCAGCGCCAGCCATTCGCGGAACAGCGCCTTCAGTTCGTAAGGCAAGCGCAGCACGGTATAGCCCGCGCAGCTGGCACCGGCAGCAGCAGCTTGATCCAACACGGCTTCCATATCGCGATCGTTCAAAGCGGGAATGATCGGCGCCACCAATACGCCAACGGGTACTCCTGCCTCGGCGAGTGTGCGGACAGCTTTCAAGCGGCGATGCGGTGCGCTCGCACGTGGTTCCAGTTTGGCAGCCAGATGATTGTCCAATGAGTTGATCGACACGAACACCTGCACCAGCCCTTCGCGCGCCATCGGCGCGAGAATGTCCAGATCGCGTTCAACCATGGCGTTCTTGGTGACGATGGTGCACGGATGATGACATTCGGCCAGCACTTCCAAGGCGGCACGCGTGATGCGCCAGGTTTTTTCGATTGGCTGATAGGGATCGGTGTTGCTGCCGATATTGATCGGGCTCGGCACATAACTGGATTTGGACAACTCCGCGCGCAGCACCTCGGCGAGATTGCTTTTCGCACGCAGCTTGGTTTCGAAATCGAGTCCCGGTGACAGATTCAGATAGCTGTGGCTGGGCCGCGCAAAGCAGTAAATACATCCGTGCTCGCAGCCCCGGTAGGGGTTCATGGCCGTACTGAAGGCGATATCCGGCGAATCGTTGTGCGTGATCACACTGCGTGCGCGTTCCTCGGTAACTTCGGTACGCGGACGTGGTTGCTCTTCATCCAGCATGGCGTGTTGCCAGCCGTCATCTTCGGCATGATGACGGATGCTTTCGAAACGTCCTTCCGGATTGGAAGCGGCGCCACGGCCTTTGAATGCGTGAGGGAGATCTGCCATCGCGCCATCATGCTCTTTATCTATCTCAGTCGGTGCGACACTCAAGGTTGCCTGCCGGCGTTGATCTGTTCGGCTAGCCATGCACCCATGGTTGCGAGGGGATAGTTTTGTTCCAACTGGCGGTGCATCTCATCGAACACCGGCGCGGAGATGGTCCAGCCCAAGGGCAACGGATAATTGCCGGGACAGAGCCGCAGGTGCCAGAACACGTCGCCTCGATCGGGATCTGCCGTATTGGTTTGTAATGAGGCGAGCAAGGCTGACCTGGCGAATTCCCCGCGTGCATTGCGTGTGTCCAGTAACGCCACGAACGGCGCAGTGGCCTCGCCATAACTGCGCAACTCGGTAGGACTCAACGCGCGCGGACAGGCTGGGGAGTAGATCGGTACCGGATGCTGTGGATCATGCGCGTCGACGAAGCCGTGCAAGCTGGGATCATTGCTGATATGCAAAACGACCACATGGATCGGTTGCGCGACAGATGCAGCGATTGCATGCAACCGCTGCATGACCTCCAGCAGTGTCGCCGTGCCCGAATTCTCGAAGTAGCCGCCGTCCACCAGCTGGAGCGTTGTCGGCGACAGCGATGAGTCGGAACTGGACGTCTGCAAGGTGCCGGCCGGACTCAAATAGGTAAAACGTGCGCTATTGAGCACCACTTCGCTGAGCGGTATGCGCGGGTCTTGCCATCGCGCGCCATCGTAGGCCGTCGTCCACGGGCTAAGCGCAAGGGGCCGGAAAGGGTGCTGGATAAAGCGCCAGCCTTGGCCCACCGTGGTGCTGTTGAAAAATAGCGCAGGCGTGGTCGTGCTGACTTCGCCATGGGCGCCTTCGTACATCTGAGAGAAGGGTTGCGCCAAGGCATCGATACCTTGTTCCTGTGCAGCCTGTTCCCACGCGCGGGTCAGTGCGCGGCCGCGATCATCGAACCACGCACCTGGCAACCAGCGCTGGGTGAAGTCGATAAACCACGCATTCGCCATCACCGGCGCGAGAAAGTCGTGATCAAGGATTTCTTCGCTGCGTGCTTGCGCAGCTGCGCCAGTGCCCGGCGCCATGCGTAAGGTCGCGACATAGGTGGCCAGGCCAAGACTGCCGCCTGAAACGCCACTGCCCGCAAACAGATAACGTTCGAACATGGGCTCGCCACCATGTGGCGGCAATATCTGATCGACGCGCGCCGTGAATTCGCTCAACACCATTGCCGTCCACGCGGCGCTACGCAAGCCGCCTCCTTCGGCGGAAACCAGGATCAGCGGACACGCTCGTCGTGGATTGCAGCGGCTTTGCAACCAGGCCTTGGTGTATGCCTCGAAATCAGGCCGCTGATCGCGAGGCGGTGCTTCCGGATGCTGATGCGTACTCATGGTGAGGTATTGGCGTACGCGATGGTTGTCGTTGAGATGCAAGGCATGCAACACCAAGGACAACGCCATCAACAGGCTTAGTAACGGCAGGCCGTGCCGATCCGCCAGCATGCAGAGAAAGCCGCCGCTCATGCAGAAGAAGCTGGCTGAGATCAACGCCACCGCTAGCGCCCCCATACCATCGAATTGGCGCGGCTGAAACGCCACCAGCACAGTAATGAGCACATTCAAGATCAGCGTGGCGAGGAAGATGCTCACTGGCACGGTGCCCAAGGCCGTGATGGTGTTTACCCGTGGCTCCACCGCCTTGGCCGTACGCTCTGCGGCGACTTCCAGCATGCGCTGACGGCCGATGAAGAACACGATCATTGCCGCCGCCACGATCAACAAACCTGCGCTGCGCAGATCGCGGCGCAGACATGGCATATGTGCGTTACATACGGGATGCGGCGTACGCAGCGCCAGCAGATAGCCGTACAGCACCAGCAACGGTACGACGATGGCGAGCAGCCGCGGTATCCACCGCCGGAGGGGCGCCGCACGCGGGTCTTGTAATGAGGGCCAGCGTGGATAAGTCAGGCGATACGCGTTGTGGGCGGCATACCAGATGGCCAAGCCGGCCAGCGCGCTGGTCGCCAGGAGAAACATGTAGCGCGTGCTGCTCGGGTCCACCCACAGCGCAATCAGGAACAGCTCCGTGGCCTGATCCACGTTGGTGATGACAATGGTGGCGAAAGCCAGCACGAGGAGCGAAACACGGATGGGCTTGCAATGATCCAGACCGATGCCCAGCCAGTCGACCATGTCAGCCCAGGCCAGCGGCACTCGTTTCGGCCCGGATGTGGATGGATTTGGCTCAGCCATTGTCTCCCTTGCCTCAAGCCTTACCCGGTGACGCCATCTTACGGGCGGGATGTGTGTCCGGCCGGTGGATGGGATCGCAAATCCGCCGTCGCCGCGAGCGTATGATGAAGCAGGTTCAGGGGATGGCCGTAGGGGTTTGTGATGCGCTGGTTATGGCTGTTCGCCACGCTGTTGTCGTGGATGCTATGTGTCACGCGGCATGGCCCGGGTGCCATGGCGTTCTGGCTGTTCGCCGGGCTGGCCGGCGCGATCATCACGGCGCTCGCTTTTGCACAGGCCCGCATCGAAGCGAATGCGCGTCCCGAAACCTTGATCGATTTAAGTCATCTGCGTAAGCCGCGCGATAATCCTCCGCAAACCTAATTGTTGCACCGCAACTTTGGCGGTTCAGCCGTCCAAACGCTACACTCGGGTGATTGACACGGCGCGTTCGTGCCAAGCGGTTACCCATTGAGTGCGCTCCCGGCAGACCGGTGAGCAGGAGGCTGATATGTCAAAGGTTTATCCGGTCGATCCCGCTTTTGCCGCCAAGGCGCGTCTTCGCAAAGCTGATTACGAGAAGCTCTATGCCGAGTCCGTCAAGGATCCCGAGAGCTTTTGGGGCCGCATGGGCGAAAGGCTGGAATGGGCGAAGGAGCCCACGCGCATTCGCGATGTTTCCTTTGATCCGCAGAATCTGCACATCCGCTGGTATGACGATGGTCAACTCAACGTGTCGGCCAATTGCCTGGATCGTCATCTGGCCACGCGCGGCAACAAGACCGCGATCATCTTTGAAGGCGATGATCCCTCCGAATCACGCCGCATCACCTACCGCGAACTGCATACGGAAGTATGCAAGTTCGCCAACACGCTGAAACATCTGGGTATCACCAAAGGCGATCGGGTGGCGATCTACATGCCGATGATTCCCGAAGCGGCGGTAGCCATGCTGGCTTGCGCGCGCATCGGTGCGATTCACTCGGTGGTGTTCGGCGGTTTCTCACCGGATTCGCTCGCCGGCCGCATCGCCGATTCCACGGCGAAAATGGTGATCACCGCGGACGAGGGCGTGCGTGGCGGCAAAAAGATTCCCCTCAAAGCGAATGTCGATGCAGCGCTTGAGCGGCCTGGCACCAACAGCGTCGAGACGGTAGTCGTGGTGCGCCGTACTGGTTCGGCGGTGCCGATGCAATCGCCACGCGATCGTTACTATCACGTGCTGATGGAAGGCCAGTCCGCAGAGTGTCCGGCCGAACCGGTCGAAGCGGAACATCCTTTGTTTATTCTTTACACCTCCGGCTCCACTGGTAAGCCCAAAGGGGTGTTGCATACGTCGGGTGGCTACCTGGTGTACGCCAGCTTGACGCACGAACTGGTGTTCGATGTGCGCGAGGAAGACGTTTACTGGTGTACCGCCGACGTGGGCTGGGTGACCGGACACAGCTATGTGGTCTATGGTCCGCTAGCCAATGGTGCGACCACGGTGATGTTCGATGGCGTGCCGAACTATCCGGATTTCAGTCGCTTCTGGCAGGTGGTGGACAAGCACAAAGTGACCTTGTTCTACACCGCGCCGACGGCGATTCGCGCACTGATGCGCGAGGGCGAAGGTCCGGTTAAAAAATGTTCCCGGGCCAGCTTGCGGTTGCTTGGCTCAGTGGGCGAACCGATCAATCCAGAAGCCTGGGAGTGGTATCACCGCGTGGTCGGCGATGAGCGCTGCCCGATCGTGGATACGTGGTGGCAGACGGAAACCGGCGGCATTTTGATTACGCCACTCGCCGGCGCCATCGATACCAAGCCTGGCTCGGCCACGCTGCCGTTCTTCGGCATCAAGCCCGCGGTGGTGGATGCTTCCGGCGCGGTGCTTGAGGGTGCGGCCGAGGGTAATTTGTTGATCACCGATTCCTGGCCCGGCCAGATGCGCACGGTGTATGGCGACCATCAGCGCTTTATCGATACCTATTTCAAAGCCTATCCCGGCAATTATTTCACTGGCGATGGCGTGCGTCGTGACGAAGATGGTTACTACTGGATTACCGGTCGCGTCGATGACGTCATCAACGTATCCGGCCATCGTATCGGCACGGCCGAAGTGGAGAGCGCATTGGTGGCGCATCCCAAGGTGGCCGAGGCAGCGGTCGTCGGTTGTCCGCATGAGATCAAAGGCCAAGGCATCTATGCCTACATCACGCTCATCGCCGGCGAGCAGGGGAGCGAAGAGCTGCGCAAGGAACTGGTGGCCTGGGTGCGCAAGGAAATCGGTCCGATCGCCACGCCGGATTACATTCAATGGGCACCGGGTTTGCCGAAGACGCGTTCGGGCAAGATCATGCGCCGCATCCTGCGCAAGATTGGCGAGAATCAGCCTGACCAGCTGGGTGATATCTCCACCCTGGCCGATCCTGCCGTGGTGAAGAACCTGGTGGATGAGCGACTGATTCGCTAATTGACTGTAGCGATGCCTCTCTTCGCCAGCGAGAGGCATCGCGCTTGTATCGAGCCATTGCATTCCGGCAGCATGCGCGCATGCGAACGAATCAAGGCTCGAATGTCAGCGCTATTGCGGCTGAATTGAGCGAAGACCAGATTCATATATGGCGCCTTGGTTATGACCGGGCGCAACGGCGCGCACCGTTGCTGGCGTTGTTGGGGCTCTATCTGGGTGTACCAGCGGATGCCGTCGTGCTGGTCCATGGCGAACATGGACGTCCGGCCTTGGCAGAGCCGTTCAAGGGTACGTTGGAGTTCAACTGGTCACACGGTGGGGATAGAGCGCTTGTCGCGTTGGCGCGTGGCTGTGCGCCAGGGATTGATATCGAACAGCTCCGCCCTCGGCCGCGAGCCATGCAGCTTGCCGCACGTTTTTTCCATCCGGAGGAAACCGCTGCTTTGTCAGCGTTGGATAAATCGGAACAGGAACGAAGCTTTCTCCAACTTTGGACGGGCAAGGAAGCCGTGCTTAAAGCCATGGGCCGCGGCATCGCATTTGGTTTGGAGCGATTGCAGCTGACCGTTCCGCCGGCCACGCCGCGCGTACTTTGGCTGGAAAGCGATGACGCCGCACAGTGGCAGCTTTGTTCGGTGTCGGCAGGAGAGAGTTACGTCGCCAGCGTCGCGTGGCGCGGTCCGGCCCGGAATATCCGGTGCTGGACACTTGCCGACGGTGCCTGATCGGAGCACTGTGTCCGGCCCACGAATGGTTCTTTGGCTTCCATGACCCTGCTCAGCGTCAATCTCAACAAGATCGCCGTGCTACGGAATTCGCGCGGCGGCAACGAACCCGATATCGCCCGTGCGGCGGTGACCTGCATCGAGGCCGGCTGCGGCGGCATTACGGTGCATCCGCGGCCTGACCAGCGACATGTGCGACCCGATGATGTGCGCCTGCTCGCCAGCATCTTGCGAGGGCGCGTCGAGTACAACATCGAAGGCAACCCCTTTGCCGGCCCGCGGGGCGAATATCCAGGACTGATCGCCCTCGCTCGCGAAGTGCGCCCGACCCAGGTGACGCTGGTGCCGGATAGCGACGGACAGATCACCTCCGACCACGGCTTTGACCTGGTGCAGGATGCGGAACGCCTGCGTCCACTCGTAGATCAATTACGCGAACTAGGCTGCAGAGTGAGTCTGTTCGTTGATCCAGGTGCGACCGGTTTCGAACATGCCGTAGCACTTGGCGTGCAGCGTGTTGAAATCTACACCGGTCCTTATGCGCACGCTTTTGCAGAAGGTGATGCGAGGGCGCAACTGGAGCTATGCGTGGAGACGGCTCGTCGTGCCCAGCAGGCTGGTTTGGCGGTGAACGCAGGGCATGATCTCAGTCAGACCAATCTGGGCACGTTGCGCGCGGCGATTCCAGGGTTGGCCGAAGTGTCCATTGGGCATGCGTTGATTGGGGAAGCCTTGTACGAGGGTCTTGCCAATACAGTGCGCAACTATCTGCAAATTCTTCGTTGACGCTTGGCCGTTTAGACGGCTATTTCGTTGTCGCTTTTCGCGGAACACGGCTGTATGAATTTACTACGTCATACAGAGCGTGCTGTGTTTTCTTCCCAAAAAAGAACCCCCCGCTCTCGCGGAGGGTTCGTAGGGTAACGCCTGAAAACACGGTTGAACTGTTCCGATTCAACCGTTGCTTGTTGCTTACTGTCCGCTTTCGGTAAAGCCGATCTTGTTCAAGCCGTAGCTCTTGGCATCGGCAAGTACGCGAGCAACCACCTGGTAAGGCACCTGGTCAGCAGCGTCGATCTGCACTTCCGGCTGATCCGCTTCAGCCTTGGTCGCAATGACCGCGATCTGCGTCTTCAATTGCTGTTCGTCCACCGGCGTGTCATTCCAATAAAACGCGCCTGATTGGTCGATCTTCAGTCGGATCGGCTCTGGCGGGTTACTTGGTGGAATAACGTTCGGATTCGGCTGCGGCAAGTCGATCTTGATCTTATGCGTCATGATCGGTGCCGTGATCATGAAGATGATCAGAAGCACCAGCATCACGTCGACCAGCGGCGTGACGTTGATGTCAGCCATGGGGCCTTTGCCACCACCCATACTAAATGCCATGGCACATCACTCCTTACCGGTCGTCATGAAGCCGACGTGGACCATGCCCGCATCCTTGGCGTCGCCAAGCACTTTACGCACGAGCTTGAATTCCGTGTCCTTAGCGGCACGGATTTGAAGCTCAGGCTGCGGCGACATCGACGCGAACACCGCAAACTTCGCTTTCAACTCAGACTCGGTGATCGGGTTCTGATCGTCATCGAGATACATGGAGCCATCGTCCTTGATGGCCAGATCCCTCGGCGGCGTCTGCGTCGGCGTATCCGTGGTTTTCGGATTAGCCGTCGGCAGTTTCACCGTAATCCGGTGCGACATCAGCGGAGCTGTGATCATGAAGATGATCAGTAGCACCAACATCACGTCAACTAGCGGCGTGACGTTGATTTCCGACATCGGCGAGCCGGACTCGTTTCCGGAGCTCATCGCCATGGGTCAACACCTCACTTCTGAGTTTGAGCAACGCCTTCAACACGCGCACCGGTCGCGAAGAAGTCGTGCAGGTCATGCGCGAATTCGTCGAAGCGGGCGTAGGTCAGGCGGTTGGAGCGAGTAAAGAAGTTGTAGGCAAGCACGGCCGGAATAGCGGTGAACAGACCGAAGGCGGTCATGATCAGCGCTTCACCCACCGGACCGGCCACAGCTTCCATCGATGCGTTACCGGAAGCTGCGATGCGGATCAGCGCGTGGTAAATGCCCCACACGGTACCGAGCAGACCGATGAATGGTGCTGACGAGCCCACTGTAGCAAGCAAGGTCATACCGCCTTCCAAACGCAGGCTTTCGCGAGCGACTGCCTGACGCAAAGCGCGGTCGATGAATTCCGAGCGGCTCAGCGATTCAGCCAGACGGCCGCCACCAGCGGAGGCTTGCTGGTGGTGAGCGACTGCCGAGGCGGCGTCCAGCGCGATCTTCGAGAATGGTTCGCCCTTGGGTTGAGCTTCCAGTTCGCGAATAGCGTCTTGGGTGGAGTTGTTGGACCAGAAGCCGTTGATGACGCCTTCGGCACGGCTACGAACCATCGAGTTGCGAATCGCGTTGGCGATGATGAAGTACCACGAGGAGAACGACATCACCACGAGGACCACGAATACGATCCATCCCAGGAAGTCGAAGTTATGGATCAGGTCACCGAAACCCATTTGCTGCATGGCCATCGCATTAGCGTTGCCACCCAGTGCCGGAGCGGCGGCGTCGGACGGAGGAGTTTGTTGGAACATAAACGCTACCCTTAAGAAGTCAGGCGTGAACTGTAACTGTAATTGGGATTACAGCTGGTTAAGGTTGAAGGTGATCGGGATGTCTACCGTCGATTCGACCGGCTTACCGTTCTTTATCTCAGCATTGAACCGGACCTTTTGGACCGATTCCATCGCTGCACGATCAAGCTCGCGGAAACCACTGCTTTGCTTGACCGTAACACTCTTCGGGCTGCCGTCGATGCCAACGATAACCTCGAGGATGACCGTACCCTCATGTCGCTGGCGAATAGCCTGCGGGGGATACTTCGGCTGCAGCTTGTCCCTGTAAGAGGGATCAACGCCTGCCTTGATATCCGAAGGCGGTGCCGGCGGCGCGGGTGGCGCAGGCGGCGGCGACGGAGCCGGATTGCTGGACGGTTCCTCCACGGCAGGCGGCGGCGCCGGCGGCGGCGGCGTCGGCGGCGGGATCACCTGTTTGATGACCTTCGGCGGCGGCTGCTTCGGCGGTTCCGGCGGCGGCGGCGGTGGGGGAGGAGGAGGAGGCGGTGGTTCAATGAAGTTCACCTGCACGATCTTTTCTTTCTGAACTTCCGCCGTTTTCGGGGGCGCCATCGGCGCGATCAGTATCAGGAAAGCAAACGCATGCAGCGCGATGGCTACCGCCAGCGCCCATGTGCGCCCCCAACTGAACGGCTTAGTGCCGGTTGCTTCGTTACTTGAGGCCATCTGTCGCTTTCAATCAGGAGCTAGTAATCGGAATGTCGTGGTCGCAGCCGTCAGGGGCAAAAGTCCGTTCCCAAAGGGGTGACATTTGCCACTGGACAACGCGGGGAAAATCCAACGGTACAACAGCACATGGCGTTTGTATAGCATTTGTGTAGGCAAAAGATGGCAATCTTTTTAGACGTCCATCTAGCCGGTTAAATGCTTTCACCATGCAGCTTTTTATCAACCGCCAATGTTGGCTTGTTTCAGCCATTTTTGCGCTTGAGCTTTAGTTTCCGGGTCCTTCTCGGCTTCCAGCACTGCTTCGGCAGCAGCAGCCTTATCCTTTAGGCCAATGTTCGCCTGGGCAAGCGCCATATAGGCCTTGCCTTTGTGCTTCACGCCCTTGCTGATGGCTTGTTGCAGTAGCGGCTTGGCTTTGCTGAATTCGTTCTGCGTAACGAGTGCAACACCTGCCTTATATGCGGGTTCGCCATCGCTCGCGAGCGGAACGGCTTTTTGATAGGCATCTGCTGCTGCATTCCCGTCACCGCCGATCATGTGCGCGTCGCCCATGAGTAGATAGTTATCTGCGCTCGGCTTGACCACACCTTTGGTCATGCCTTCCTGCAGCACTTCGACGGCTTTGTCTGTAAGCGGACCTGGATCTTGCGTGCTTTGGTCCTGTGCCTTGTTCATGTACAACTTGGCAAGGGTGACGTAATCGCTCTCGGTGGTGAGCAGACCTTTCGACCTGCCATCTTCCATCAGCTTCAACGCGTCATCGTATTTCTGCATCTGGATGTCCAGACTCAGCGCGTTGTGGAAGCTGGTGGGATCCGTCGGAGATGCAGCAGCTGCTTGCTTTGCGATCTCGGCTGCTTTGTCTTTTTGACCGGAGTCGTTGTACGCGAGCATCAGCAGCTGGTTCCAACGCGGATCCGGCTTGTCCGTCATCGACTGTGCTTTCTTGATGGCGGTAATGGCTTCTGGATATTTCTGCAGGCGGTAATAGGCTTCGCCTTCCAGAGCATAAGATTCGGGTGTTTCCTTCTTGCCTTCGGCGCGCCACTTTTCTACTTGATCGATCGCCGGCTGATATTGCTGGTTGAGCACGTAGAACGTGGCCAGTTCGTATTCGAGCTGGAAGTAGGCATCGTTCGGCATGACGCCGTTATCAAGCGAGCGCTTGAGCAGATCAATAGCACCGGGCAGATCGTTGTTCGTCGCATGCACGCGAGCCAGGCCTTGCAACGCCATGGCTTGAACATATTTGCTCTTGCTGCTGTCGATCAGCGGTTGCAGCAGCTGCGTGGCTTGATCTTTGTTGTTGGCTTGTGCGGCATCGAGTCCTTTGTTGAGCGCTTCCTGTTCCTTCTTGTCCGTCAGGTCCAGCTTGGGTTCTTTGCGAGTCGCATTGGGATACTGCGGAGCCGCCTTCTGCTGATCGCCTGACGAGTTGTCGCTCGCTAGCGCCGGAGTGCTCGCCAACATCAGCGCAAGCGCAGCGCCGGCCAGCATCTTCAGGGAAGCGTGTTTCATAGCGTTCCTCAAAATGAAAGGAGTCGGATTTTACGCACGTGCCGTGCGGGGGATCACTGAGATTAACCTGACCTTGCTATCGATAACAAGCTGCAATGCCACATTAAAGTTTCTTAAAAATCAATTATTTATCTCATCCTCGCCATACGGTACCGCATTGCGGCCAGAATTCCGCCCCAAGTGTGGAGGATGAGGATCAGACGAACGCTGTGACGGACGTGTGTATGGTTGTCTGAGTGTGCTAATGCGTTAATGCGATAGCTTGAATTGAAACGTGCCGCGAAGACCGCGGCACGTGAGTTGAGGATCAGATGTCGAGATTGGCAACCTTCAACGCATTCGCCTCGATGAAGTCACGGCGAGGCTCGACTGCCTCGCCCATCAGCATTGAAAACATTTGGTCGGCAGCAATGGCGTCTTCAATGCCAACCTGCAGCATACGGCGCGTTTCCGGATTTACCGTGGTCTCCCACAGCTGTTCCGGGTTCATTTCGCCCAGGCCTTTGAAGCGTTGAATGGTCCGCCCCTTCTTCGCTTCTTCCAGCAACCAGGTGCGCACGTCAGCAAAGCGGATAACACCGCGCGATGCGTTCCCACGGCGGACAACGGCGTCAGCCTGGATCAACCCGGCCAGTTGCTGGCTGATGGACAGAATGGGCCGGTATTCCGAACCGGCGAAGAACGGCTGCGGCAGCAACCATGTGTGATGGATGCCATGTTGGTCGCGCACCACTTCGATCGCCGCTGGCTGTTCGCCCTGCACGGGGCGGAACGACAAGTAATAGCGCGGCTTACCCAGTCCGCTGGAAGCAAGGTTCTTGGCGAGCCCATCCAGCCAATTCTGCATGGCGGCGGAATCGTCCCAATAATGAGGTTGGATGGGCTCATGCTCGACCATGGCGGTGAGCACGTTCGCGTCGAAGCGATGACCCAAGCGCTCGATCTGATCCAATGCGGCCTGGTAGTCGCGCAGCAGTTTTTCCAGCGCTTCGCCGCTCACCGGCGGAGCATCCGGGGTGTAATGCAATCCGGCGTTATCGACCGCGCTTGAAATCAAGTATGCGTTGAGCGCTGCGTCATCCTTCAAATACAACTCTTGTTTGCCCTGCTTGAGTTTGTACAGTGGCGGCAGGCCGATGTAGACGTGACCGCGCTCGATCAGGTCTGGCATCTGGCGATAGAAGAACGTAAGCAGCAAGGTACGGATGTGGGATCCATCTACGTCCGCGTCGGTCATGATGATGATGCGGTGATAGCGCAGCTTGTCGGGGTTGTAGTCCTCCTTGCCGATGCCCGTACCCAAGGCAGTGATCAGCGTGCCGACTTCAGCCGAAGACAGCATCTTGTCGAAGCGCGCCTTTTCGACGTTAAGGATCTTGCCCTTGAGTGGCAGCACGGCCTGCGTTTTACGGTTGCGTCCTTGCTTTGCCGAGCCGCCTGCAGAATCACCCTCGACCAGGAACAGTTCGCACAGCGAAGGATCTTTTTCCTGGCAATCGGCCAGCTTGCCGGGGAGACCGGCAATGTCGAGCGCTCCTTTGCGGCGGGTCATCTCGCGTGCCTTGCGGGCAGCCTCGCGGGCGCGCGCTGCGTCGACGACTTTGACAGCAATCGCCCTGGCTTCGTTCGGATGCTCAAGCAGGAAGTCGCCCAGCTTCTCGTAGACCACCTGCTCCACCACCGTTTTCACCTCGGACGAAACCAGCTTGTCCTTGGTCTGGGAGGAGAACTTCGGATCCGGCACCTTCACCGATAGCACGGCGATCAAACCTTCGCGCATGTCGTCGCCCGAGAGGGTGACCTTGGCGTTCTTCGCCAGCCCTTCTTTCTCGATATAGGCCTGGATCGCACGCGTCAGCGCGGCGCGAAAGCCCGTGAGATGGGTGCCGCCGTCACGCTGCGGAATGTTGTTAGTGAAGCAGAACATCGTCTCCTGATAGGAGTCAGTCCACTGCATCGCCAAGTCGACCGTGATGGCGTCCTGCTGCGCGGTAAGGCTGATCACGTTCGGATGCAGCGCGGTCTTCAGTTGCGCCAGATGCTGCACGAAGGACTTGATCCCGCCCTCGTAAGCGAAGGTATCGCTGCGCCCTTCCCCGCGCTCATCGCGCAGGTCGATGGTGACGCCGGAATTCAGGAAGGCCAGCTCGCGCAGGCGCTTCGCAAGTATTTCGTAGTGGAATTCGATGTTGGAGAACGTTTGCGGGCTCGGCTGGAAACGCACGGTGGTGCCGCGGCGTTCCGAAGGACCAACCTGCTTCACTGGATATTGGGGTTCGCCCAGCTTGTATTCCTGGCGATATTCGTGGCCGTCGCGATAGATGGTCAGCCAAAGGTGATCACTGAGGGCGTTCACCACAGACACACCCACGCCGTGCAGGCCGCCCGACACTTTGTAGGAGTTCGCGTCGAATTTGCCACCCGCGTGCAGCACCGTCATCACCACTTCCGCGGTGGAACGGCCCTCTTCCGGATGCATGTCGACCGGAATGCCACGACCGTTGTCCTGCACGCTGACGGAACCGTCATCGTGGATTGTCACGATCACGCGGTCGCAATAACCGGCCAAGGCTTCGTCGATGGAGTTGTCGACGACTTCGAACACCATGTGGTGGAGGCCGGTGCCGTCATCGGTATCGCCGATGTACATGCCTGGGCGCTTGCGCACCGCTTCGAGGCCTTTGAGTACCTTGATGCTGTTCGAATCGTAAGATGCGTTCATGCAGTAACCATGCTCCGACGCCAGTAATCCGCCCGGTGTGGCGCCAAGGAGGCCGGGCTGGATGCAACCGAACAATTATAGCAGGGGCGTCAATTGACCCTGTTCCACGTGGAACATACTGATCGGCCTGCCTTCCAACATCTTGGGTAGCTCGGTGCCGGTAAGAAGCACTTGAGCAGGCGTGCCATACAGTCCGCTGATAACCGCCGCCTGATGGGCCTGATCCAGCTCAGAAGCCAGGTCATCGAGGCACACGATAGGCCACTCACCCGTTTGCTTGGCATCCAACCAGGCTTGGGCGAGAACACAGACCAGAGCGGTCAGCTTCTCCTGCCCTCGCGACAGATGCTCCCGCTGTGGTGCGAGTTGAAACGACACCAACCAGTCCGCGCGATGGGCGCCCAACGTCGTATGCCCCCTACCCTGGTCCCTTATCCGTTGGACCGCTAATACATCGGCTAGATCTTCACCTTCCGGCCAGCCTCGGCGATATCGAAGCTCCATGTCGCCCAACTCAGGCAGGAGCCACGCAGCCTGTTCTCGAAGAAACGGCAATAACGCGTCCAAATAGGACCTACGCCATTGATCAATCAAGGTCCCTGTTCGACCCAGTTCCACATCCCATGGACCAAGCAGGCCCTTATCAGGGCTTGTACCAGCCCGAAGCAAGCTGTTGCGCTGCTTTAGGGCACGTTGGTAGCGCCGCCAAGTGGTCAGGAACTCGTGTTCCACGTGGAACACGCCCCAATCCAGGAATCGCCGGCGTTCCTCGGCAGCACCTGCAATCAACGCATGGGATCCCGGCTCGAAGCACACTACAGAGCACTCACGGATCAGTTGACCAAGGGGGACATCCTGGCCATCCAACCGAGCGTCCCACCGAACACCTTCACGCCCCAACCCGAGTCGACGTAGGGTGCCGTCTTCGTGGCGGACGCTTGAAAAAATACTCAACGCGGACGCGCCACGTTGAATCAAGGCCTCACGGGCTCCGCTACGAAACGAGCGTCCGTGCGACAACAAAAAAGCCGCTTCCAGAACCGAGGTCTTGCCGGCCCCGTTTGCGCCGACGAACACATTGAACCCCGGCGCCAAGTCGAGGCTGAGATCGTTGATGCAACGCACTTTCTGCAAATGCAGACGCTCGAGTCTCATGAATTGCTGGCACCCAAACGAAGACGCCGGAGTTCAGAACTCCGGCGTCGCAGGGGCAGTAACTGCCTGTGTCCGAGCATAAAAGGGGCAATCACAGACGCAGCGGCATGATCACGTGGCGCGACTGCTCGTTTTCGTCCTCTTCCACCAAGCAGCTCGATTGCGCGTCACGAAGGCTCAACCGGGCCTTCTCACCGCGCAACGCACCCAGCGCGTCAAGCAAATAACCCACGTTGAAACCAACCGTAAGGTCGGATACACCGGTTTCGGCTTCCACCTCTTCCACCGCCTCTTCCTGCTCCGGATTGTGCGCCACGATCCGCAGCTTGCTCGGCGAGAACTCCAACTTCACACCACGATACTTTTCGTTCGAAAGAATGGCTGCGCGTTGCAAAGCACCTCGCAGCACTTCGCGATCAAGTGTCGCCCGCTTATCTGCACCAAGCGGAATAACCGCCTCGTAATCAGGAAAACGACCATCGATCAATTTCGAGGTAAACACCACCTCGCCGCGACGAACGCGAAGATGATTGCGCCCGAATTCCAGCTCCACAGAACCGTCCCCGGATTCGAGCAAGCCCACCAGCTCGTTAACACCTTTACGAGGAATGATGATCTGGCGCCGTGCTGAAACCTTGCTTTCCAGGTGCGTTTCCTTCAGTGCAAGGCGATGACCATCGGTGGCGACGCAACGAAGCGCATGTTCTTGCAGATCCAGCAACATGCCATTGAGGTAATAACGAACGTCCTGATTGGCCATCGCAAAAGCAGTGCGTTCCATCAAGTCACGCAGGACTTCCTCAGGAAGGCTTACCCGCTCCACCAATTCGATTTCGTCGATGGTTGGAAACTCAGTGGCGGGCAAAGTGGCCAAAGTGAAACGGCTGCGTCCCGCACTTAGCGCCACGCGGTCACCGTTCTGTTTCAACTCGATCTTCGCGCCGTCCGGCAGTGCACGAACGATGTCAAACAGCTTACGCGCGGGGATAGTGGTTTCACCGTCCACCAGCTTCTCAGCTTCAGTGGCGGCGACCATCTCGACTTCCAGATCGGTGCCGGTGAAAGACAATTTGCCGTTACCAACTTTGACCAGAAGATTGGCGAGTACCGGTAACGTCTGACGACGTTCGACCACACCGACAACCTGCTGCAAGGGTTTAAGCAGAGCTTCTCGTTGGATGCTGAATTGCATGTTTGTGCTTTCCCTATCCTGCAGTTCTGTTTTTAAAAGAAGAGTAGTGGTTGCAGCTGAGGCCGTGGATAACTTGAAAACCCGGAATTACCGTTTACAAACAAGGTGTTGCGAAAAATTTCCCTGTGCCCTGAAGCCTTCGCGACTTGTGCATCGCCAGTGGATAAGTTTTAGGTGTCAAAGCGTCTTCATATTATCCACAGGATATGCGCCCGGTTTTCAAGCGCTTGTTCAAGCATCAGCCGGTAAGGGTACGAATAAGCTGTTCCCAGTCCTGCCGCATGCGCGTATCGGTCTCGCACAATTTGCGGATGGTGCGGCAGGCATGCAGCACGGTCGTGTGATCACGGCCACCGAAGGCCTCTCCGATCTCCGGCAGGCTGTGCTCGGTCAACTCCTTGGACAGCGCCATCGCAATCTGCCTTGGCCGCGCCAGTGAACGCACGCGCCGTTTGGAAAGCAGATCCTGCAGACGCACGCTGAAATATTCGGCAACGATCTTCTGGATGTTCGGCACCGTGACCGCCTGTGCGTGCGTGGCAAGCAGGTCTCGCAAGGTTTCTTCCGCGAAATCGGTCGTGATCGGTCGGCCATAGAAATTGGCACGAGCCGCGAGCGTGTTGAGCGCGCCTTCCAGGTCGCGAACGTTGGAACGGATGCGCTTGGCCAGCAGCATCGCCACGTCTTCGCTTACTTTCACGCTTTTATCGTGCGCTTTCGCCAGCAAAATCGCCGCGCGCGTTTCGAAATCCGGCGGCTCGATCGCCACCGACAATCCCCAGCCGAGGCGCGACTTCAAGCGCGGCTCCAGCTTGTCCACCTCTTTGGGATAGCGGTCGCAGGTCAGAATGATCTGCTGCTTGGATTCGAACAGCGCGTTGAAGGTGTGGAAAAACTCTTCCTGCGTGGTGTCCTTGCCGGCGAAAAACTGGATGTCGTCGATCAGCAACGCATCCACCGAGCGAAAGCGGCGCTTGAATTCATCCATGCTCTTGGTGCGCAGCGCTTCGATCATCGAGCCTACGAACTGTTCCGAACGCAGGTACAACACCTTGAAGTTCGGATTGTGCTCGCGCATCAGATTGCCGGCGGCATGCATCAAGTGCGTTTTGCCCAGGCCGGTGCCGCCATACAAAAGCAGGGGGTTGTAGGCGCGGCCGGGGTTCTGCGCCACCTGCATCGCGGCAGCCTTGCCCAACTGGTTGGACTTACCCTCGACGAAGGTCTCGAAGGTGTAATGCGGATCCAGGTTGTGGTGGAAATTCACCGGTGCGGTTTCGGCCACAGCAGGTGATGGCGAGTGTTTGACCGGACCCGAATGACGACCATTCACCCCAGCAGCGGCACTTGAGCCCACCTCAAGGCGAACCAACAGATTCTGCCCATGCAGCAACGTCACCACCGCCTCGATGCGGGGGAGATAACGGTCGCGAACAACGTCCAACGTGTAAGGATTAGGCGCGTAGAGTTGCAATCCATCGGCATCTTCACGGGCCTGCAGCGGCATCAGCCAGGTGTGCAGGTCCTCGGCGCTCAGTTCACCTTCAAGACGCTCAAGACAGCGCCGCCACAGATCACTCATGGATACGTTCAACCACAGCAGGGGCGCTTTCGCGCAGGGTGGACCGAGAAGTCTACCAGCACCCACCCAGTAACTATCCACATGGATATCCACAAGTTGGAGTCACGGCTGTATTTGACACGAGGCGGGCCCAGTCCGCATAATCCGCGATCTTTTTCACCCATTCATTAGGAGGAAGCCATGAAGCGGACCTTCCAGCCCAGCAAGCTCAAGCGCGCCCGCACGCACGGCTTTCGTGCTCGTATGGCCACGGCCGATGGTCGCAAGGTGCTCAATGCCCGCCGCGCCAAGGGCCGTAAGCGCCTGATCCCGTAAGCGATCACGCTGATGGGCACCGCCGGCCTGCCGCGCGAGGCGCGGATTCGCCGAGCCGGTGACTTTGCGGTCTTGCGTCAAGCCAGCGGTCGCTTCGGCGGCCGCTGTTTTTCTGTGCGCTATCGCCAGAACGAGGTGGGGCATGCCCGGTTGGGTCTGGCCATCTCCAAGCGGGTTTCCAAGCGTGCCGTCGACCGCAACCGCATCAAGCGGCTGGTGCGTGAATCCTTTCGTCGCGCCCGCCATGCATTGCCGCCCGTGGATCTGATGGTGATGGCGCGCGAACAAGCCTGCACACTGCCCGGTTCTGTGCTGCTAGCCGAACTCGATGCGCTGTGGCGCAAATTGCCGCCGCCGTTGAAGCGCGAGGGCGACACCTCCACAATGGCGTGCTGATCTCCCTTCTTCTTGTCCCCCTGGAACCGCCATGGCGGGGCCTCTTCCGGATCGCTACGCGATGAATCAAACGCGCACCTTCCTTCTCTTCGCCCTGCTGGCCGTGGCTTATCTGTTGTTCCAACAGTGGGAACAAGATTACGGCCCACATCCGCCCACACCGGCTGCCGCGTCCACTAGCGTTGCAAACGGCAGCAATGTACCTGGCACTACGCCATCGATTTCCAACGGCAATGCGGGTGAAGGCGGGGGCCAGCTGGTTACCGTCACCACGGACGTGCTGCGCCTGACCATTGATACGCGCGGCGGCAGCATCGTGCGGTCGGAGTTGCTGGAATACCCGGTTACGCCACGCACGAAGAAAGATCCAAACCCGGCGCCGATCCATCTGCTCGATGACAGCGCCAGCGATTATTTTGCTGCGCAAAGCGGCCTGGTCAGCGCCGACGGCGCCGCACCCGATCACCGTGCGCTCTTCCAGGCGGCGCAGAGCAGCTATGAGCTTGCGTCGGGTCAGGACACGCTGAACGTCGACCTCAGCTGGACTGACTCTTCCGGCATCAAAGTGCTCAAGCGCTATACGTTGCACCGTGGCAGCTACGTCATCGATCTCGATCAGCAGATCGACAACGGCAGCAGCAAGTCCTGGGATGGCAACGCGTATCACCAGCTGCAGCGCGTCGACCGTCCTGCACCGGTGTACAGCAATTTCCTGCAGCGTATTTCCGATCAGTCGCGCTACGGCTTCTTCGGTGCCGCGTGGTACAGCCCGGACCAGAAATTCAACAAGCTCGCCTTCGACAAGTTCGAGAAGGAGCCGTTGGATAAAAACCAGGTCACCGGCGGCTGGGTGGCAATGATGCAGCAGTACTTTCTCGGCGCCTGGATTCCGCCGGCGAAGGAAGCCAACACGTTCTCTACCGCCGTGGTGTCTGAGGCTGACGGCAAGCCGCGCTACGTCGTCCGCAGCGTAAGCCCACAGATCAGCATCGCGCCCGGCCAGCACGCCGACAACACGGCGCAGCTCTACGTGGGTCCCAAGTTGCCTTCCGAGCTTGGCGCCATTGCGCCAGGGCTGGACCTGACCATCGACTACGGCATGCTTAAAATCTTCGCCGAGCCGTTGCACTGGATTCTCGCGCGATTGGACAAGCTCACCGGCAACTGGGGTGTTTCCATCGTCCTGCTGGTGCTGTTGATCAACCTGGCTACCTTCAAGCTGAGCAATGCGCAGTTCGAATCGGCGAACAAGATGCGCAAGCTCAAGCCGCGCATTGATGCGCTGAAGGAACGCTACGGAGACGATCGCCAGAAGATGCAGCAGGCGATGATGGAGCTGTACAAAAAGGAAAAGGTGAACCCGGCAGCAGGCTGTTTCCCGCTGCTGATCACCATCCCCATTTTTTACGGCCTCTATTACGTGCTGCGTGACAGTGTGGAACTTCGCCAGGCACCATTCATTGGCTGGATTCACGATCTCTCGGCTGCTGATCCGTATTTCGTCCTGCCCATCCTCTACACCATCGTCATGCTGGCGCAGCAGTGGCTGATGCCGGTACAGCCCGGCATGGACCCCACGCAGCAGAAGATGATGAAGTTCATGCCGCTGATGTTCGCGGTGATCTTCCTGTTCTTCCCGTCGGGCCTGGTGCTCTACTACGTCGTCAACGGCCTGTGCCGTCTGCTGCAGCAGTGGTGGATGATGCGTCGAGCCGACGCCGTGCCGACCAAGGCCGCGGCTTAAAAAAAAAGCAATCGCGCGGGCGGCCATGAGCCGCCCGCTGCGTTTATGCTGACACGTCATGACCACGCATACGTCATCTGACACCATCGCCGCGATCGCCAGCGCCTTCGGTGCGGCAGGCATTGGTGTCGTGCGCGTTTCTGGTCCGCACGTACCGGCCATCGCGCGCGCACTGCTCCGCCACGAACCTTCACCACGCCACGCGCATTTCGCTGCCTTTCGCGATGCCCAGGGCGCATTGATCGACCGCGGGCTATTGCTGTACTTCCCTGCCCCGGCGTCTTATACCGGCGAACATGTGCTTGAACTGCAGGGCCACGGCAGTGCGGTGCTGCTCGACGCAGTGCTCCGCCGCGTATGCGAACTCGGTGCGCGACTGGCGCGCCCGGGGGAATTTACCGAGCGCGCTTTTCTCAACGGCAAGCTTGATCTTGCGCAAGCAGAAGCCGTCGCCGACCTCATCGCGGCGAAGTCGCAAGCTAGCGCGCGCGCAGCGTTGCAATCGATGGAGGGCGTGTTCTCGCGCCAGGTCGACGCACTGCTGCAGGCATTGATCGGCCTGCGTGTGCATATCGAAGCCGCGATCGATTTTCCCGAAGAAGAAATCGACTTTCTGGCCGACCCTGCCATTACATACAAACTGCAAACCTTGCGTTCGCAGCTCGCGGATCTGTTACGCGATGCTCAACGTGGGTTACGCCTCAACGACGGCTTGCGCGTGGTCATCGTCGGTCGGCCGAACACCGGCAAATCGAGCTTGCTCAACGCGCTTGCGGGCAGTGAGCGCGCGATCGTCACGGATATCGCAGGCACCACTCGCGATGTGTTGCGGGAAAGCATCACGCTCGATGGCATTGCCTTGGAATTGGCAGACACTGCCGGCTTACGCGACACCTACGATCCCGTGGAACGCGAGGGTGTGCGTCGTGCACACCATGAACGCGAACGTGCCGATGTCGTATTGCTCGTTACCGATGCACAGCATGTGCATGCAGACCTGGCATGGCTGCAAGATCTGCCACCTAGCGTCGAACGCATCGTCGCCATCAACAAGATTGACCTCGATGCTGGCAAGGCGCGCACCGAAATCCATCCCGGCGCGACGTGGCTGTGGCTTTCAGTCAAAACGGGCGAAGGCCTCGAATCACTTCGGCAGAAACTCAAGCAACTGGCAGGTGCGGGCAGCGGCGAAGGCACATTCAGCGCAAGGCGTCGCCATGTGCTGGCGCTCGAACAAGTCACCGAACATCTGGAACACGCCGCGCAGGTATTGGCCGATACGCATGCCGGCGAGTTGGCTGCGGAAGAATTACGTCAGGCACAGCACGCGCTGGGCGAAATCACCGGCACTTACAGCAGCGACGATTTGCTCGGCGCGATCTTCAGTTCATTCTGCATCGGTAAATAATCACGCACGTTGCCGTTGCAGCAACGCTTCCACTTCGGCGGGATGCGGCATGCCGCCGCGAGCACCAAGACGTGTAACGGATAGCGCTGCGGCCGCGCAAGCCTTACGCACCGCTATCGGCAAACCTTCATGCAAGAAGACGGCAAAGGCGGCGTTGAACGTATCGCCGGCACCCGTACTGTCCACGACTTCCACGGCAAAACCCGGTTGATGTTGCGGTTCGCCTTCCTCACGAAACCAGGCGCCCTCAGCGCCACGCGTCAGTACCACCGGGCAGGGCGCACGGCGCATCAGGCTGAGGAAATCCTCCTTCGCATCGGCACCTAACAGCGTGGCCAGTTCGTGTTGGTTTGGCGTGATGTAGCGAGCGAGCCGTAGCCACGCCACCGGCAACTGTTGGGCTGGCGCGGGGTTGAGAATCACAGGGACGCGATGAGCATCCGCCATGCGCAGCGTGGCTTCCACGGTTTCCAGCGGAACTTCCATCTGCACCAGCACCGTGTCGGCGTTTTCGATCAAGTGGCGTGCCTGGGCGACGTGCGACGGTTGCAGCTGCGCGTTGGCGCCCGGCACGACGACGATTTCGTTTTCGCCACCGGCAACGGTAATGGAGGCGGTGCCGCTGCTGCAGTGTTCAATGGTTGCAACATGGCTGATATCGACGCCTTCCTGCTTCAAGCCATCCCGCAGCGATGGCGCGAACGCATCGTCGCCCACGGCGCCCACCATATGCACCTCGGCGCCAAGCCGCGCGGCAGCAACGGCCTGATTGCCGCCCTTGCTACCGTGCACGGAAAGAAAGCGTTCACCCAGCAGCGTCTCGCCGGGTGCAGGAAAACGTGGCGCCACCGTGACCAGGTCCATGTTGATACTGCCGACGACAACGATGCGCGTCATGGAAGTTCTCGCAGATGATTTGTCTGCGAGAGCGTAAAGGCAGTCGCGTGCTCAGCGGTAGCCTCAACAGCGATACGCGCCAGCAAGAACCAGCGCGTACGCCCGGAGCGGATCAGTGAGCACTGCTATCTGAGTTGTTGGTGGTATTCGACACGCTATGTGCGCTTTGCCTGCGGTCCTTCATGTTCTGCTTCATCTGCGCGTACTGCTTTTGCTGATCGGACGTCAGCAATGCATTGATCTGCGTGTCGGTGTCCTGCTGGATGGACCGCAACTTCGCGCGGCGATCCTGCGGCGACAGGGAGCTATCGCTACGCGCCGCCGCAAGCTGTTGCTGGCGGCTTTGCAAGATCGTGCTGATCTTGGCGGACTGGTCGTCGTTTAGGCCCAGGTGTTTGGCGAGTCGCGCCGCCTGTTTTTGCGGATCAGGTGCGCGATGCTGTGACGCGGGCGCATTGTCGCTGGCGGGGGCGCCACTGTCCTGCGCGAACGTGACGGGCACGAAGCTCACGATGCTGAGCGCCAATCCGAGCAGGGCAAAACGTAAGGTGATGCTTTTCATGCGTGTCTCCGGGTTCGTGGCGTAAGGCGTCGGTGAGGGCAAACCTCCCTCAGGAAACGACGAAGGCTGTGCGCCGTTTACCCCCCTGCCTTGCCGATCTACGTTTCGCAACCTTGAAAGCGTTCCCGCCGGCCCCGACGCTGAGAACTTTCCGCCCTGGAGCCGACCATGATCGAGCTGCACTACTGGCCCACCCCGAACGGCCACAAGATCACCCTGTTCCTGGAAGAAGCAGGCCTGCCCTACACCATCAAGCCGGTGAACATCGGCAAGGGCGAGCAGTTCGAGCCGGCTTTCCTGAAGATCTCTCCCAACAACCGCATGCCGGCGATCATCGATACGGCACCTGCCGACGGCGGCGAACCGGTCAGCGTGTTCGAATCCGGTGCCATCCTGCAGTACCTGGCTGAGAAGACGGGACGTTTCCTGCCCAAGGACCTGCGCGGCCGTACCACGGTGATGCAGTGGCTGTTCTGGCAAGTCGGCGGGCTGGGCCCGATGCTCGGCCAAAATCACCACTTCAATCGCTACGCGCCGGAGAAAATCCCGTACGCCATCGACCGCTACGTGCGTGAAACGCGTCGCTTGTACGGTGTGCTGGACAAGCAACTGTCAGGTCGCGACTTCATCGCCGGCAGCGAGTACACCATTGCCGACATGGCTGCGTATCCGTGGATCGTCCCGTACGAAAATCAGGGCATGAAGCTGGAGGATTTTCCCAATCTCAAGCGCTGGTTCGAGCACATTCGAAGCCGCGAAGCCACGCGCCGGGTTTATGCGATCGCCGACAGCATCGAAGGCAGGACGGATCTGCGCACGGATGAAGAAGCGCGCCGGCATTTGTTCGGACGATAGACAGCAACAAAAAAGCCCGCCATCTGGCGGGCTTTTCATGCTGATAGTTACTGAGCCCGGCCCACGCCGGAATCACCTTGCAACAGTGGCGGCGGCGCGCCAGCCACGGCGAGCAGAGACTGCGCATAACCGTCTTCCATTGTCACCGTGGAAACTTCATCCCATGAGAAGAACGAGGGCTCACGCAGCCACTCGGCATCGGGGGTAATTTCCTGCATGTTGAAGCCGTCTTCCTCGACGCTGATAAGGCGGCCGATGTAACAGACTTCCGATTCGTCTTCGCTGTCCACGTGCACGCCGATCACCGGCGCCATCGCGCTGGCGGCTTGCACCACCTCGCGGATGTTGTCCAGCGGGAAGCTGCGTGGAAGGCGTGGCATCAAGTTCTTCAGCACCAGTGCCTTCTGCATGAAGTCATTGTGCTTGTCCGGTGCCTCAAGTTCGGTGATGTCGCGATGACGCATCACGTACATGCCGTCGTAGGTGATGCCATCACCCACGACCCAAAGCAGAAAAAATTCACGGCCCACACTGCCGACATAACCGCAGAAGCTGCCGTGTTCCAATTCGCCGCGCCATAGCCGCACCAGCTGCTGTTTCTGCTGCGCTTCGCGGAGTTGCGCACGCGAGCCGGTGGCCTTCAGTTCAATGATCGTACCCATGGCGAGAATTTTACCAGAGGGGGTCTGGCCGCTTGTTTACAGCGCGCTAAAGGCTCCCTGATTACAATGAAAACAATAAGTTATGGAAACAGCACGGCTTCAGAGGATGTAACGGCTCAAATCCTCGTCCCTGACCAGGCTACCGAGGTTTTTGTCGACATATTCGGCGTCGATCATGTAGTTTTCGCCGGACTTGTCCGCCGCTTCGTAGGAGATCTTCTCCAGCAGGCGCTCCATCACCGTGTGCAGCCGACGGGCGCCGATGTTCTCCGTGCGTTCGTTCACCTGGTAGGCGACCTCGGCCAGGCGGTCGATGCCCGATTCCTGGAACCCGAGGGTGACGCCTTCGGTACCGAGCAGCGCCACGTACTGTTTCGTCAGCGCGTTATGCGGCTCGCGCAGGATGCGCTTGAAGTCATCCACCGAGAGCGCGGACAGCTCCACACGGATCGGCAGGCGGCCCTGCAATTCCGGAATCAGATCCGACGGCTTCGCCAGCGAGAACGCGCCGGAGGCAATGAACAGCATGTGGTCGGTCTTGATGGGGCCGTACTTGGTGGACACGGTCGAGCCTTCCACCAGCGGCAGCAGGTCGCGCTGCACGCCTTCGCGGCTCACGCCCGCGCCGCCCCACTCCGAGCGCTGTGCCACCTTGTCGATCTCGTCGATGAAGACGATGCCGTTCTGCTCGGCCGCGTCGACTGCCTGGGCGCGGATTTCTTCGTCATTGAGCAGCTTGGCCGCCTCTTCCTCGACCAGCAGAGGGCGCGCCGCCTTGATCGCCAGCTTGCGCTTTTGCGTGCGTGCGCCACCCAGGTTCTGGAACATCTGGCGCAACTGCTGCCCCATCTCTTCCATGCCGGGCGGCGACATGATTTCCACGCCAACGTTCATGGCGACATCCAGCTCGATCTCGCGATCGTCCAGCGCACCTTCGCGCAGCTGCTTGCGCAGCTTCTGGCGTGTGTCGCTTTCCAGCGAAGAAGCGGGTTCCGGATCGTGCGTCCAGTCGGTGGGTGACATGCGGCGCGGTAGCAGGGCATCCAGCAGGCGATCCTCGGCGCGATCTTCCGCCTGCGTACGCACGCGCTTCATCGCCTGCTCGCGGGTGAGCTTGTAGGCGACGTCGGCGAGGTCACGCACGATCGATTCCACGTCTTTGCCGACATAGCCGACTTCAGTGAACTTGGTCGCTTCGACTTTCACGAATGGCGCATTGGCCAGCGTTGCCAGGCGGCGCGCGATTTCCGTTTTGCCCACGCCGGTGGGACCGATCATCAGGATGTTTTTCGGCGTCACTTCCTCGCGCAGCGCCGGCTCCAGTTGCATGCGGCGCCAGCGATTGCGCAACGCGATGGCAACGGCGCGCTTGGCGTCGTGCTGGCCGATGATGTAGCGGTCGAGTTCGTTGACGATTTCACGCGGAGTGAGTTCGGACATGGGCTTATAAATCCAGAAAAAGCGGGATCAGGGGACAGCGAACGCGAAGACATAAACATCGCGTTGCTGCGACGCCATCAAAGTTCTTCGATCGTGGTGTTGTGGTTCGTATAGATGCAGATGTCGCCGGCGATCTTCAACGCGCGCTCGACGATGGCGCGTGCATCCAGATCGGTGTTCTCCATCAAGGCGAGCGCGGCGGACTGTGCATACGGACCACCGGAGCCGATCGCGATCAGTCCATGCTCCGGTTCCAGCACGTCGCCGTTGCCGGAGATCAGCAGCGAAGCATCTTTGTCGGCCACGGCGAGCATGGCTTCGAGGCGACCCAGGCGGCGATCGGTACGCCACTCTTTGGCCATCTCGACGGCGGCGCGGGTGAGGTTGCCGCTGTGCTTGTCGAGTTTCTGCTCGAACAGTTCGAACAGCGTGAAGGCATCGGCCGTCGCGCCGGCAAAACCAGCCAGTACGTCGCCCTTGCCCAGGCGGCGGATCTTGCGGGCATTGGCCTTCATGACGGTATTGCCCAGCGTGACCTGGCCGTCACCGCCGATCACGACGCGGCCATTCCTGCGCACCGAAACGATGGTGGTGGCGTGGAAGGATTCCATGGAGGACTCCGTAAACAGTGAATCCGCCAGAGGTGGGGCCGCGTTGCTGGAATCCAAGCCGCTCGGTGCCCGCCTGGCAGGGCCGCCGCTCAGAACCGGCAGGGTGCGCTCAACGCCTTGGCCAGCAAATTCATAGGCGCGCTCACTTCCTGCGCGCACGCGGATGCGCCGCGTCGTACACCTTGGCCAAGTGCTGGAAATCCAGATGTGTATATATCTGTGTGGTCGCGATATCGGCGTGGCCGAGCAATTCCTGCACGGCGCGCAAATCACCTGACGATTCCAGCATATGGCTGGCGAAGGTATGCCGCAGCAAATGCGGATGCACGTGCTTGGCAAAGCCTTGGCGCATGGCGAGCGTTTTCATGCGCGCCTGGACCGTGCGCGGACTGATCGGCGCACCTTGGCGCCCGCGAAATACCGGTGAATCCGGCGCACGGCCTTCGGCATCGCCGAGGGCTCGCAACGCGGCGATCGCATGCCGGCCCACCGGCACGATGCGCGTCTTGCTGCCTTTGCCGAGCACGCGTACTTCACCGGCATCGAGATCAAGATCCAACCAGCGCAAGCCGGTCAATTCGGAAAGACGCAGGCCGGAGGAATAGAACAGTTCCAGCATGGCGCGATCGCGCACGCCGAGCGCATCGTCGTTGCCATCGCCTTCGACCAGCGCAGTGGTTTCATCCACGTCCAGCACTTGCGGCAATTTGCGGTGCACTTTCGGTCCGCGCACGCCGGCGAGTGGATCGTGCGACAGCAAGCCTTCGCGCGTGAGTTGGCGAAACAGGCTGCGACATGACGAAAGCAGGCGCTGCAAACTCTTAGGCGACAAGCCGCCGCGATGTTCGGCCGCCACGAAGCTGCGCATGTGGTGCGGCTGCAAGCGCTCGAACGCGGTGATCTGCAGCTTCTGCATGTAGCGCAGCAGCTTGTCCAGATCACGCCGATAACCTTCAATCGTATGCGGTGACGCTTTGCGTTCACTGCCCAGCCGAGCAAGCCATGCCTCGACCTGTGGCTGGGCATCCATCGCTGCGCTCAAGCGCCGTCCTGGATGCGCGCCAGCGCGGCGGTCACCGTCGCCGCGATCATCTTCAGGAACACCGTGCCCATGCCGGGCTGGAAGTGATCGGGATCCTTGCTGCCCAAAGCCAGCAAACCCAATTCACCTAGCGGCATCAGCGCAGCCGACTTGATGTGCGAACCCTCGGCGCCGAACAGCCGATGCAGGCGATCGGCCGACAAACGTCCGGACACCGGTTCGTGATGTCCCAGGAAATCGGCGAACTCGGGCATCGCGCTGCGGCCTTCCGGTTCCAGCACCAGCCAGTCCGCCGGCGGCAGCGTGAACGTGCCGAACAACACCAGGCGCGTGTGGTCGGTGCCGAAATCTTCCGAGAGCCTGGCCACCACGCTGCGCGCCGCCACCTCTGGCGTATTGGCGCGCAGCACAGCCACGTTGAGGTCGTGCACGCGTTGCATCAGGCGTTCGTTTTCGGCGGCGATAGTGGTGAGCTCGGCGAACTTGCGTTCCAGCTCGCTGTTCTTGTCGCGCAAGGCCTGCAGTTGATACGCCGCCAGCGATGCCACCGCGCCTTGCTCGCGCGGCAGGGTGAGCAGCGTGGCCAGTTCCGGGTAATCGCTGAGAAAGCCGGGATGTCGCCGCAGGTACGCAGCCACGTCGCTGGCCTTGATGGTTTCTTCGAGCAGGGCGTTGGTCATGCGTGGAGCCTCTCTAAACCCTGGGTTGGAGTGTGCATCAACATCAGTCGTCCAGCCACTCGCCTTCGTAGACGAACGTTGCAGGGCCGGTCATCCATAGCCGGTGACCGGGGCCGGCCCAATCGATCTGCAGTGTGCCGCCGGGAAGATCGACCTGCACCTGCGCATCCACGTCGCCGCGCTGCCGCAGTACCGCCATCGCCGCACAGGCGCCCGTGCCGCAGGCCAACGTCCAGCCGGAGCCGCGCTCGTGCACACGCAGCCGCACGTGCTTGCGACTCAGCTTCTGCACGAAACCGGTGTTGACGCCTTCCGGAAAGCGCGCGTGGCCGGTAACCACCGGGCCGAGGCGCTCCAGCATTGGCGCCTGCAGATCATCAACCACGATCACCGCATGCGGATTGCCCATCGACACGGCGCCGATTTCCAGCACCTGGCCATCTGCCTCCAGCACGTAGCGTTCGCTAGCCCTCGTTGCCTGAAACGGAATCTGCGCCGGCGCGAAGATCGGCTCGCCCATGTCGACCGTCACGCGGTGTGCATCTTCCACGCGCACCGCGACCGGACCGGAAGGACTTTCGATCTGCACGGTATGGCCGATTGCCAGCGCACTCGCACGCTGCAGCCACGCCGCCACGCAGCGTACGCCGTTGCCACATTGGCCTGACGGCGAACCGTCGGCATTCCAAATGCCGTAATAGAAAGCGCTCACGCCATCGCGAGCGGGTTCCACACTCAGCAACTGGTCAAAGCCGATACCGGTGTGGCGGTCCGCCATCGCGCGGATGGTGGCAGGCTCCAGCGTGAGCGCGCCGTCGCGGCTGTCGATCACGGCAAAGTCGTTGCCGGCGCCGTGCATCTTGGAAAAACGCAAACTCATGTCTCGCGCGATCAACTTCCGCTCAGCGGCTTGGTTTCGACGCTGCTGGCGCTGGCCGGCGCGGCGGCGGTGCTCGCCGGTGCGGGCGCGGGTGCCTGGTGCAGCGGCGGCGGCGTGGGCTTGGCGTAGTACAGCGGGCCCTTGTTGCCGCAGCCGGCGATCGCGACAAGGGCGAGGCAGGTCAACAGCAGCAGAATCGGTCGGCGCATGGATGAGATCCCTCGGAAATCGCCCGCAGTATAGCCAAGCCGCGACGCGTGCACCGTTTATCATGTGCGCGCTGCAACGGACCCTGCACATGATTTTTTTGGAGTGCCCTGATGAACTGGAACGAAGTACTGCGCCTACCCACCACCCTGCTCGTCATCGTTGCGGGTGTGGTGCTGTTGCTCGCGTTGGCGCAATGGCTGGCAGCACGCCAGCACGTACGTAACCGCCACCATCTTGCCGCTGCCGGTCATTCGCTGCTGCTGGTGATATGTCTGGTCGTCGCGGCCTTGTTCGCCGGCATGGCCATGTCGCTGCGCGGCTATCGTTTCCTGAGCGAAGAAGAACCGGTCGTGCAGATCGATTCGCGTATCCTGTCGCCGCAACGCTGGGCGCTGACCCTGACCTGGCCGGATGGCAGCACGCGCAACGTCAGGCTGGCCGGCGACGACTTTCAGGTCGACGCCATCGTGCTGAAGTGGAAGCTCCCGGCCATGCTCGCCGGCCTGCCGCCGCTGTATCGGCTCGACCGCATCTCCGGCCGCTATGACGACGCCAGTCAGGAGACCACGGCGCCGCGCACCGTCATTGATTTCAGCCAGGCCGGGGCGGGCGATCTGATCGATCTGAAAAAACAGGTGCCGCGCTGGTTTCCCGAAGTCGACACGCTGTTCGGCAGTGGCGCGTTCCTGCCGCTGGTTGATGGCGGACGCTACAGCGTGAGCTTGATGCGCACTGGCGCCCTGGTGGCGCGCCCCGATGAGGCGACGGCGCAACGCATCGGCCAGCCGCTCGGCGGGTGAGTTTTCCGCTCGCGTTCGAAAGGCCATCGCAAGAACTCGCTCGTGGCTGCTGTCATACAGCCCTGCTAGATTCCGCCCACCATCAACCTGCTCTGCAGCTACCAAGGGGGAGAAAGCCATGAAACGCATCGCGCTCATCAGCATGATCGCCGGTCTTGCCGTATTCGCCACCGCCGCCGCCCAGCAGCCGGTGCGCGACGTCAGCGCCCGACGCCATCCGAACATCGCCGCCGCGCAGCACCTGGTCGACCAGGCCTACAAGCGCGTTGTTGACGCGCAGCAAGCCAATGAATTTGATCTGGGTGGTCATGCGGCGCGCGCCAAAGAATTGCTTGACCAGGCCAATGTCGAACTCAAGAAAGCGGCGGAAGAGTCCAACGAACATCACCGTTGAACGCCGCTGTGACGAAAAAGGCCTCCTGCGCGGGAGGCCTTTTTCATGCTCGCCTTTTCAGGTCAGCATCTTTTCGAAGACAAAGGCGTCGGAGCCGTCTTCGTAGAACCCTTTTTTGACCGGGCCGACACGGGTGTAGCCCAATCGCTCGTAAAGGCGGATCGCGCTGTCGTTGTCCGTGCGCACTTCCAACCGCAGTGATTGGCAACGCCGCTGGCGCGCCGCCGCTTCGGCCGCGTCGATCAGGGCCGTGCCCACACCCTTGCCGCGGGCTTCCGGCAAGCTGGCGATCGAATACAGCCGTGCCACGCGGCTGCCTTTGCGGAAAAACACCATGGCCGTACCCAGGAAGCGGCGGTGGTTGGCGCTGGCTACCAGCACCCGCGCCGAATCGCTGTCGAGATGACGGCGGAATTGCGCACGGCTGATCCGGTCGCTATCGAACGTCGCCTGCTCCAGCGCAACCAGGTCATCGAGATCGGAAAGTTCGGCGCGACGCACCCGCACGGCGGCGGTCGCAGGCGATGGTGTCATCAGGGGTACTCGCGAAGCTCGGTGGCGGGGTGGGTCAGGGAAGCGCGGCACTCTAGTGCAGGTAGCTGGTGCAGGGAATAGGCAGAAGGGAATAGAGAACGGGAAAGCGGTCTGCGCAAGCCTATGCCGGGGCATTCCACTTGCCACACGCGATTTTGCTTGCCGGTATCCATTACTCCCGATGTCCTCCTGCCTATTCCCTGGCCAAGCATTTAATCCCGCTTCATTGCCTACCCTTGTGCGCCGCGCCAAGCTGCAAGACACTGCCGCCTTGCGCTGCGCCGCCTCGTTTCCCCACGTGACGACGTTCCACCTGCTGACTCCTTGAGGTGTCATGACCCGACTCGTCATCGTCGTCGAGAAAGCTTCCGACTGGGGCTCGTACTATCCATCCGTCGACGTCGTCACCGCCATGGACTACCTGCGCGAGCCGGTCGGCGGCGATGAAGAGCGCACGCACGTGATCAATCTGTGCCGCAGCTACAAGTACCTGGGCACGGGCTACTATGTTTCCTTGCTGGCCGAAGCGCGCGGGCACCGCGTGATGCCGTCCGTGCGCACGGTGAACGACCTGCGCCGCCGCTCGCTGTACGGCTTAGCCATCGACGATCTCAACGCCAAGCTCACGCACTTTTTGCCGGCGGGCGGGCGCGACACCACCGACTTCGGCATCCTCGTCTACTTCGGCGAGACGGCCTATCCCGCGTTGCAGGATCTGGCGCGGCAAGTGTTCGAAACCTATCCCTGCCCGCTGCTGCGCATCGAATTCGAGCGCGAGCGTGTGTGGCAGATCTCCTCCGTGAAGCCAGTTGGCCTGCACACGCTGGACGATGCGCAGGAAGACGCCTTCGCCGCCGAACTCGACCGCTTCTCCAAAAAGCTGTGGCGCAAGCCGCGGGCAAGGCGCCTGTATCGCTACGACTTGGCCATGCTGGTCGATCCGAACGAAGCCATGCCGCCGTCGAACAAGAAGGCGTTGAAGTCGTTCATCGCCGCGGGCAAAGAACTGGGCATCGAAGTCGATCCGATCGGTAAGAACGATTACCAGCGCCTGGCCGAATACGACGGCCTGTTCATTCGCGAAACCACCGCCAGCGACAACCACACCTATAGCTTTGCGCACCGCGCCGAGCGCGAAGGCATGGTGGTGATGGACGACCCCAGCTCGATCCTGCGCTGCACGAACAAGATCTTCCTCAACGACTTGATGGTGTCGCGCAAGCTCGCCGTGCCGCGCACCGAGATTCTTTATCGCGACGACACCAAGGGCTTGCACGAGGTCGCCGAAAAACTCGGCTTTCCACTCGTGTTGAAAATTCCGGATGGTTCGTTCTCGCGCGGCGTCGTCAAGGTGGAAAGCGAACAGCATCTGGAAAAAGCGGCCGGCGAACTGTTTCAACACAGCGCGCTGTTGCTGGCGCAGGAGTTCGTCTACACCGATTTCGATTGGCGCGTCGGCGTGCTCAACCGCGAACCGTTGTACGTCTGCAAGTACTACATGTCGCGCGGCCACTGGCAGATCTATAACCATGGTGCGAAGGGCACGGACAAATCCGGCGGCTTTGAAACGATCCCCGTGCGTGATGCGCCTGCCGATGTCGTCAAGCTGGCGTTGAAAGCGACCAGCGCCGTCGGCGACGGTCTCTACGGTGTGGATTTGAAAAAGGTCGGCGACAAAGTCGTAGTGATCGAAGTGAACGACAACCCGTCCATCGATGCCGGCGTGGAAGACAAGTATCTGGGTGAAGATCTCTATCGGCGCATCATGCAGGAGTTTCTGCGTCGCATGGAGCGCAAACGCATGGGCATCAATGCATAGGGCTATTCCGGCTACCCTTCCCTGGGCAAACCGGAATCGCTGGCGCATTCCCTCGCGCTGACCGCCAAGCCGCGACCACTCCCTTCCAGCCGGCGATCATCCCTGCTGCGGCGCTCCACGCCGCAACGGCTCCACTGCCAAGCGGAATCAGTTCCAGATCAATTGCGACGTATTGCGGCGGCGCGTTTTGCGCAGACTCAACAGATGCCGCGGCAAACGCGGTTCCAGCGTCAGCGCCACTGCAAGTGGCGCCACGAACAACCAGAAGAACGGCGTCCAGCCGAGCAAATCGGTGTGGGCAGGAATAAGTGTCGTGGCCAGCAGCAGGCTCCCGACAAAAAGCCAAAGCAAAGCCGTGGCGAGCAGACGCGGATGACGGCTGGGATCAATCGGCGAGTGTTGCATGGCGAACTCCGAAGGCTGCGCGATGGAGACAGCTTGCCCCGGGTTCGTCTCATAGCCTGCGATGCATAGGTAAACAGTTTCGCCAGAGGTGCACACAGGCATATGTCAATGCGATGTGTATGCGTTTACAGCGAACTTGCATCGAGCTGACAAACGGACGCCGCAATTGTGGATTCGCTCGCAAAGCCCGATCCGATTGCACACTTTTCTTGACCGGCATGTGACTTTCGGCCTACTTTGAAATCGACTGCACCAGGGGAGTGCAGTCAACGTGTCGGGGAGACACGTCATCCAACGCTTTTTACTTTCATCTCTGATGGCGGGGAGGGATAACTCATGTCTATTGGTTTGCATATGTCGCCGTTGCGACGGCACGCGCTGTGGCTATCGGTAGCGTCAGCGTTGCTTTGCGCATCGTTAGCCCATGCACAAGACACCAGCACTACTGGCGGCACGCAAGACAACAAGAACACCAAGCAACTGCAACAAGTTGTCGTTACCGGCACGCGCAGCACCACCCGCACGGTCGACGATTCGCTGGCGCCCATCGACGTATTGACACCCAAGGACCTGGCATCGACCGGTGCAGGCGATCTGGCCACGGCACTCAATCGCTTGCTGCCTTCGCTCGATTTCCCGCATCCAGCCATCAACGATGGAAACGATGCATTGCGACCGGCCACGTTGCGCGGTCTGTCACCGGATGACGTACTGGTGCTGGTCAATGGCAAGCGCTATCACACCTCATCACTGGTCAACTACAACGAAAGCGTGGGCCGCGGTTCGGCGCCGGTCGATCTCAATTCGATACCGATGGCGGCCATCGACCACATCGAAGTGCTGCGCGACGGTGCTTCGGCGCAATACGGTTCCGACGCGATTGCCGGCGTGATCAACATCATCCTCAAAGGTGCACCCGGTGAGGGCAAGAACAGCGTCGATGTGTATGGCGGTGTGATGGACGTCGGCGACGGCGCCAACAACGGCGTGGAGGGTTCGGTCGCGATTCCGCTAGGTGGTGAGCTGGGCAAGGCACCCGGTTGGGCGCGGTTCTCCTGGAACTACCAAAGCGTGATGAACACCAATCGCGCCGAGAACACCGATCCCACGTTCAACTATCCACCGCGTGACTTCATCAACAATCCCTACCCGCCACCGACACCGTATCAGCGCTATGGCGAACCGGCCGAGAAGGTCCTCCAAGGTGTTCTGAACATGGAATACAAGCTTGGCGGCGGCGTGCAGCTTTACGGCAACCTGATCATGGGCAAGCGCGATGTAACCTCCAACGGTTACTGGCGCATGTGGAACAATCCCGATCGCAACGTCACCGCGGTGTATCCGGATGGCTTCTTGCCGCACATCGTCAATCCCACGCGCGATTACCAGGGCACACTGGGATTGAAAGGCCAGGCCTGGGGTTGGAACTGGGATCTCTCCGGCACCTACGGCGAAAACAATCTGGCGTTCGACATCACCAACTCCATCAATACCAATCTTTACCACTCCACCGGTTCATCGCCTACGTCCTTCTTCTCGGGCCGTTACGCCACCAAGTTGGGCGTGCTCAACTTCGATGCTTCGCGCGAATTCAATCCGAGCTTTCTCAAGAACGGCATGACGTTGGCTTGGGGCGTTGAATACAAGAAAGACGAATACGACGTGGGTGCCGGTGAGCCGGCGTCGTATTACTTCAATCCCACCACTCTCGACCCGAGCGGCAACGTCTATCCTGGCGGCTCACAAGTGTGGCCGGGCATCACGCCGGATCTCGCCGGTTCTTTCAGCCGCCACAACTATGCCGCTTATGTCGATCTGGAAAGCGACATCACCGACAAGTTCTCCGCAGGCGCTGCTGCGCGCTACGAGAATTACTCCGGCGGTGTCGGTTCAGTGGTATCAGGCAAGCTTTCCGCGCGCTACCAGATCACCGATACCTTTGCGTTGCGTGCCACCGCGTCCAACGGTTTCCGTGCCCCCTCGATGGCGCAGGTCAACTACAGTTCCACCGTTACGCTGGTGTCGAATGGCCAGCTGGTGCAAGTAGGTACGTTGCGGCCGGATAACCCGTTGGCCATCGCTTATGGCGCCAAGCCGCTAACACCAGAGAAATCCTCCAACTTCTCCGTGGGCGCGGTGTTCACGCCGATCAGTCAGCTCAACGCCACGCTGGATATCTACCAGATTCGTATCTGGCATCAGATTCTCTACAGTGATCCGTTGACCAACACGAACCCCAACTTCCCGCAGATCGCGCAGTTGCAGTTCTTCGTCAACGGCGGCGACACGCGCACACGCGGTGCGGATCTGGTGGTGAACTACAACCAGGAACTGGGTGATTGGGGCCACCTCAGCAACGGCATCAGTGCCAATTACAACCAGGTGCACATCGAATCGATCACCAACCCGGCCTTGCTGGGCCCGTATAACCAGGGCCTGTTGACCAAGGGTACACCCCGCACCAAGTACGTCCTCTACTCCGATTGGCAGAAGAGCGGTTGGAATGTGCATGCGGACCTTACCCGCTACGGTTCGGTCACCGATGTTTCCGATGCCGATATCGGGCTGGTAGGCCAGAAGTTCCCGGCGCGCTGGCTATTGAACCTGTCACTCAACTACAGCCTGGAGCATTGGATCTTCGCCGCCGGCGTCGACAACGTCACCAACCAGTATCCGGCCAAGGTGAACTTGACGAACAACGGCGGTTACGAAGACCGCGGCAACGGCTTGCAGTACTCGGCGCTGTCGCCGTTCGGCTTCGATGGGCGCTATTGGTACGGCAAAGTGACATATCGCTGGTAATCAACTAGCACGACACCCTCCCCTGCATGCGGGGGAGGGTTGCGGCAGATGTCGAAGCGGGAAAACAGCCTGCGGCAAAGCGCATACAATGGCCGCCCACGCAGGAGCTGCCGCATGTCCCAACCTTTGCACTTCGCCGTCTTTGGCCATCCGATCGCACACAGCTTGTCGCCGCAAATCCACCAGGCGTTCGCCGGGCAATTTGGTATCGCACTGGATTACCGCGCCATCGACGCAGCACCGGAAGCCTTCGGCGAAGCCGTCAAGCAGTTCTTCCAGGACGAAGACAGCCGCGGCGCCAATGTGACCCTGCCTCACAAAGCTGCAGCTTTCGCACTGGCCGAGGAACACACGCAAGCCGCCACGCGCGCAGGCATCGCCAACGTGCTTACGCGTCTGGCAAATGGACGTCTATCCGCCCATAACACCGATGGCGAAGCATTGGTGCGCGACCTTACCGATCGGCACGATCTTGATCTGCGCGGCCACGACACCCTGTTGCTCGGCGCCGGTGGCGCTGCGCGTGCCGTCGCCTGGGCGCTGTTCGAAGCAGGTGTGCAAACGCTGACCATCGTCAATCGTTCCCCTGAAGCCGCCGACGCCCTCGCCGATGCGATCGGCGAACCGGCGCGCGTGCATACACGCTATTGGGAAGATCTCGCCGGTATCGGCAGCTTCGACCTGATCGTCAACGCCACCTCGGCCGGCACGCTTGGCCAGTCCCTCAGCCTGCCGTTTTCGCTGGTTGGCTCGCGCGCCACCTGCTACGACCTGGGCTACGGCAAATCCGCGTTCGGCTTCATGGCCTGGGCCCGCGCCGCCGGTGCCCGCTATGCGTATGACGGCCTCGGCATGCTGGTCGAGCAGGCGGCCGACGCCTTCGAACTGTGGCATGGCAAGCGCCCCGACACGGAACCGGTGTACCAGGCGCTGCGCGTACAGGGTTCGTAAGCATGGGCATGCCGTGCCGAGCAGGTTGCGGCGCGTGCTGCATTGCGCCGTCGATCACCTCGCCCATTCCCGGCATGCCGCATGGCAAACCTGCTGGCGAGAGGTGTGTCCAGCTCACCGACGACAACCGTTGCGCGATCTTCGGCGATTCCCGACGTCCGGCCGTATGCGGCACGCTGCAACCCGAACCGTCCATGTGCGGAGCGAGTCGTGCGCACGCGCTTGCATGGCTTGCGGCGCTGGAGCGAGCGACGGCGGCATGATATGAACGACATGTCGGCAACGTAGTTAGCATCCTTGGCTTGTCGTATCGACAGCTGTCTGCAAGGAACATCGCCAGACGCTTCTGACAGCCGCCAAATTTGGCACTTCCAAAACAATCTCCATGCTAGTTTCGGCGGACGGGGGGCATCACTTGTGGGGAGAGTTGCACCATGTTGCTGAAGGGGTGTTTCAGTCGTTGCCTGGCCGTCGCCGGGCTTTCCTTGGTGTTGGGTGGTGTCGCGCAGGCGGCGCCGGGTAGCAGCAGTCCTGTCGGTTCGAGCAATGTCACTGTCGCCGATCCGACCGTGCCGCGTCCGCCGGGACAGCCGTGCGTGGTGCAGCTTTTCAGCGATGACACGTTCAACGATTTCGGCACGCGTCCTTACAGCTATGCCCCGCCTGCCGGCTGTGGCACGCATTGGGCGAAAGTGGTGCTGGAAGCGGACTTTTCGGTGACAGCCGGCGTGCAGTACGACCGCACGGCTTCGATCTGGTTGGGTGGCGTGAACCTCTATTTCGGCACCACGCAGGAGCCGCGATCCAACCTGGCGCCGAGTTGGCACGTCGAACGCGATCTGACCGACTATAGCGCGCTATTGCGCAATGCAGGCCAGGGCCAGGCGATCATCTACAACCTGGTCAACAGCACTTATACGGGCGTGATTCATGGCAGCGCGCGCCTGGTGTTCTATCCCGCGTCGGGTGCTGCACCCGCGCCGAAAGTACCGGATGCGGTCTACTCGCTGGGCAGCGATCCGGTCGGCAATACGGTGACGTTGAACAATTCGAGCAGCGTGATGGCGGCGACGCTCAACCTGCCCCGCAATGTCGAGCGTGCATATCTGGATGTGTTCACCCAGAGCCAGAGCGGCGACGAGTTCTGGTACACCTGCGTGCCGGATCAATATGCCGCGGAAGCGCAGGAATGTGGCGGCGGCAATTTCCGTGAAGCTGAGATCAGCATCGATGGACAGCCGGCCGGCGTGGCGCCGGTCTATCCATGGATCTACACGGGCGGCATTGATCTGTTCATCTGGAAGCCGACGCCCGGCGTGCAGACCTTGAACTTCATGCCCTATCGCGTGGATCTGACCCCTTTCGCGGGCGTGTTGAGCAATGGCTCACCGCATACCGTGGCGGTGAGCGTGCAGGGCGCCAACAGCTACTTCTCTGCGGCCGCTACCTTGTTGGTGTATCAGGATCCTCACCGCAAGCAGGTCACCGGTGCCGTGGTGAGCAATACACTGGCCGGCCAATCGCCCACGCCCACCATCGGCAGCACGCTGACGCAAGATGCTTCCGGTAACGTCACCGGCGCGATCACCACGAATCTGAGCCGTCACTTCGTGATCGAAGGCTATGCGAATACCTCGCACGGCCGCATCACCACCACGGTGGACCAGACCGTGGGTTTTGCCGACACGCAGACCTTTGACATCACCGCCGCTTATTTCCACCAGATCAGCGATCAGCTCACCACGGTGCAAGGCGTGAGCCGCAGCAGGATCGGCAAGTTCATCAGCGGTGAATTCACGGCCAGCTTCAACTATCCGCTGCACGTGGACTCCAACCAGACCAATGAGCCAGACGGCAGCTACTCGATCCTCACCTCGATCAAGCAGGGATACGACCAGCACAATGGGCTCAGCATCGAGGGCTTCCCGCTGTACTCGGCGGATGTACACAACCAGGTGGCGGGTTCGGACACCTTGCTCGTCAGCAGCAGCTTCCATATCACTGGCCACAGTGGGCAACAGACGACGCAAGACTTTGCGTTCAGCGACTCACTGGGCAGTTGCTACAGCGGCAGTGTGAGCTCGGCGGATAACGCGGTAACGGCGTATAGCACCGGTCAAGCTTGCCCCGGTGGGCAGAACCGGTTGTTGTGGTTTACGCATCCGGATGGCTCGCCGTATCTCGGCGACAGCTTGCTGCCCTGGTAAGCAGCGAGGAACATGGCGCCCCCTCCAATGGTCTGAGGGGGCGCCGGCATGCTAGGTTTGCCGGCATCTGATTTGAGCTTGTCGCTTACTGGAGCCCTTACCGATGCGTACCCGTCTGCTTGCCCTTTCCGTTCTTGGCGTGGCCGTTGCCCTCACTGGCTGCCATCGCGGCACGCGTCCAGAGGGTAAGCACGGCGTCACCGACATGGCATCGTTCCAGACCTTCATCAGCACGCACCCGACGCAGGAAGAATTCAAGAAGACCTATCCAGGCGTGCAACTGATGTTGCCGGGCACCATCAGCACGATGGAAATCCGCTACGACAACTCGCGTTTCTTCCCGAACCTGGATAACGATGGGCGCATCATCGGCGGCGATTTCCACTGAGAATCGCTCGCATGCTGTACTCAAGCTGTCATGTCCGACAGCGTGAGTCATGTTGCTGACATCTTGCCGCGTTAACTTGATCCCGACAGGGCGCTGCCATTTTTGCTAGGCGGCGAGTTTTTCCAGGATCAAAGCGCAGGTCAGCATGTCTTCTACCGTTTCCCACCCTGCGAACCGGCGCGGTTTGCTGTTGGCTGCGCTTGGCGCGGCGCTGCTGATCGTGGTCGGCGGCGGCATCTGGTATGCGCACGCGAAGATGGGCGGCAACACGGCCGAAGGCCACACCGCCAACGATGGCAGCGAAGTGGGCGTGATGCTTGATCTGGCCGACAAGGCCTATCAAGAAAAACACCTGGTGGCACCTATCGGCAGCAACGTTTACGAGTTCTATTTCAGCGTGCTGCAGCTCGATCCGAACAACGCCATTGCACAGCGCCGCCTGCGAGAGGCTTTCAAGCCTGCATGCGATGCGGTGGAAAGCACCATCAATAGCGACGATCTGGACGAAGCGCAGCGCGAGCTCTCCTTGCTGCGCCAGTACGATCCGCACAACTACAAGCTTGCTTTGCTCGGCAGCGTGCTTGATGCGCAGCGGGTGATCGAGCGGCGCAAGCATGAGGCCGAAGCGGCACGTATCCAGTCGCAGCAGGCCAACGGCAACTAGCGTCGTAGGTTGGGTTACCCCGGACTTGATCCCTGTTTCTTGATCACATCTTTTCGGGCTGGCTGATCATGGCTCGATAGCTGCAAAACGCCGCAAACCCGTTCCCTCCCCTGCTTGCAGGGGAGGGCTAGGGTGGGGTGCGAGCGAAGCGAGCGGCGGGAGCTACACGTCGCCGCAAGGTGCAGGTCGCCATGTCAGTCACGCCGTTAGAATTCATCGCGATATTCGCCAGCACGCTAAAGCCCAAGCAACCCCACCCCAGCCCTCCCCTACTGCCGCAGGGGAGGGAGTGATCCCTCGCAAGACTGGACTTTCAAGCTGTGCTGGATTTGTGATCAAGAGGCAGGACTTAATCCGGGGGTAACCCAACCTACGTCAGCCTTCGGCGAGGTAGACGTCCTTCAAGCGCACGTAATGATCGGCCGAATAATGCAGCTGCTCGATCTGCTTGTCGGTCAGAAGGCGCACGCATTTGGCTGGGTTACCCAGCCACAGCTCGCCTTCGCCCACCACCTTGCCCGGTGGTAGCACGCTGCCGGCACCGAGAAAGCCGTGCTGCTTAATCACCGCACCATCGAGCACGATGGCGTGCATGCCGATCAGGCAGTAGTCCTCGATGGTGCAAGCGTGGATTACCGCCGCATGGCCGATGGTGACACCTTCGCCGATGAGCGTGGGAAAGCCGCCCGGCGAATACGGACCATCATGCGTCACGTGCACGATGGTGCCGTCCTGGATGTTGCTGCGCGCACCGACGCGGATGTGATTCACATCGCCGCGCAATACCGCGCCGGGCCAGATGGAAACGTCATCACCCAGCACGACGTCGCCGATGACGCTGGCGGCTGGATCGACATAGGCGCGGGCGCCGAGAGTGGGCAGGATGCCCTTGAAAGGACGCAGGGAATTCATCCGCCTAGTTTAGCCATCGAGCGGCAGCTGTGCTGTATCGCCCGCGCGTGACGGGTTGCGTTGTTGCTCTTCCAGCACGCGCAGCGTTTCCTGATAACCCGAGTCCACCGCCAATTGCCAGTCGCGCCAATCGAGCATGCCTACGTGCTCCAACGGCGGCGTAATCAGCAGGTCGGCCTGATCGCGGCAGCGTTCGCTGGTCTCCTCACTGTTGACCATCGCCGCGCGGGTCAGCGTGGACACCAGCCGTGGCCAGCCGACGCCGCGTCGCTGGCGCAGCCACAGCCGCCACCATGGCGGTGTGGCGAATTCTTCGGTTTTGGCGCGCAGTTCGATGTCCGCGCGAATACTCACCGCCGTGATGTGCGCGATACCATCATCCGTCATCACATCGGTCGGCAGGTTGTCGACCAGCGCGCCGTCCACGTACACCTGCCCGTGATGCAGCACCGGCGGCAGAATGCCGGGAATCGAACTGCTCGCGCGCAACCATAGCCACAGCGGTCCATGGCGATGCACCACCTTGCCCTGGCCGGAAAGGTTGGTGGATACGCAAAAAAAAGGGCGTTCAAGATCCTCGATGTCGATCGCTCCGAACGCGCGCCGCAGCATGAGCGCCGCGCGGCGCCCGCGCGTGAGCGCGACCAGCGGCACCGTCCAATCCGACAGCGGCTTGCCGCGCACGAACGCCTCGTAATACACGCGCATCATCTCCTCGACGCTCCACATGTTGGCGACGCCCGCACCGATGATGGCGCCGATGCTGGTGCCGCCGATGGCATCGAAGTCGTGTCCGGTTTCCTGCAACGCGCGCAAGGCGCCCAGATGCGCCAGGCCGCGCGCACCGCCGCCGGCCAGCACCAGCCCGCGTGCGTGGCCGCTGATCAGGCGCGCGATGCGCGGAATATCGCCCTCGCCGCAGATATGGTGATGATGGATGTCGCCCCTGAACTGCCCGAGCCAACGTCGTGCGGCGCCGTGCAGCACGCGGTGCGCGGGATGGATCAGCAACAGATGCCGTGGCCGATGCCGCACGCGCGCGGGATGCCCCGGCGCCGCTTCCGGCCACGGTCTTGCCGGCTGGGCCGCCAGCGCGGGCAGCAACAACACGTCCGCCTGGCGCAGGCACCGCAAGCGCCAGGACGCATCGCCGGTGCTGTCCAGATAGATCACGAAACGGACTTGCGATTCGCGCTCGGCAAACCAGTCGCTGCCGCGATTGGCGCCGTGCTCGGCATCGATCACCACGCAACTGCCGAAGGCTTCAAGCGCCTGCGCAAGCTGCATCGCCAGGCCGCGCACCGGAACGGTTTCGTCCACCGGCAGGATGGCAAAGGTGCGTGGCTTGTCTGGCGGTTCCACGTGGCGTTCGCGCCGGATCAACCGATCCACCGCCTGCCGCGCCATGCCCATCATCGCGCGCGGATGGTGCTCGATCAGCTGCTCGAAATGCTGGTGATCCAGCCGCAGCAATTCGCAATCGCGCAACGCACGCACGTTGTAGCGCAGCGCCTCGCCGCCCAGCAGACTGATTTCGCCGACGCAGTCGTCTGCCGCGATTTGCCGAATCAGATCGGTAGGCCCGTCGAAGACACCCAGGCTGCCGCTACGCATCAGATACAACGCGTCGGCCACTTCGCCAGCCCGATACAGGTACTGGCCGCCGGGCAAGCAAATCCAGCGCAGATAGCCAGCCAATGTCGCCCGCTGCGCATCCGTCAGATGCGAAAACAGCGGGATACGACCGATCAGGGCGGGGACGTCGGCAGGTAGCATGCGCGCGATGGTACGACGGTGGTGATGACATCGTATGCGCGGCATCCGGCTTGATTTCAGCCCCTGCCGCCAGCACCCTTCCAGGCCTGTAAGGAGCGAAACCATGAGCCAAGACAACCCCCTGCTGGCCGACAGCGCACTCCCGGCGTTCTCCCAGATCAAGCCCGAACACGTGCTGCCCGCGGTCGAAACCCTGCTGACCGACAGCCGCGCCGGCATCGCCGCGCTGACCGCGCCGGGCGCCACGCACGATTTCAAATCCGTGATGCTGCCGCAGGAACGTTTCGACCAGCGCATTGCCCATGCATGGTCGCCCGTGTCGCATCTGCACTCGGTAGCCGACAGCGAAGCGCTGCGCAAGGTCTACGGCCCGGCCGAAGAAATGCTCACCGACTACTCGATCGAAGTCGGGCAGAACCGCGATCTCTACGCGGCCGTGCAAGCGGTGGCCGATGCACCGGATTTCGCCAAACTCTCCCCCGCGCAACGCGCCCTGGTCGAGCATGCCTTGCGCGATTTCAAGCTCTCCGGCGTGGCGCTGGAAGAACCCGCGCGCTCGCGCTTCCGCGACATTGGCGTGGAGTTGTCCAAGCTCTCCACCGAATTCTCCAACGCCGTGCTGGATGCCACCGATGCGTGGCAGGAACACATCACCGACGAACGCGACCTGGCCGGCATTCCCGAATCGGGCCGCGCCGTGCTGCGCCAGTACGCCAAGGAAAAAGGCCTGGAAGGCTATCTGGTCACGCTCAAGCAACCCAGCGTGCAGGCGGTGATGACCTATGCCGACAACCGTGGCCTGCGCGAGCGCGTGTATTGGGCCTATCAAACCCGCGCTTCCGATCAAGGACCGCACGCCGGCAAGTACGACAACACCGCGCGCATCGACAAGATCATGGCGTTGCGCCACGAGGCAGCCCAGCTGCTCGGCTTCCACAACGCGGCGGAAGAATCGCTTGCCACCAAGATGGCCGCCGCGCCGGACGAAGTCCTGAAATTCCTGCGCGACCTGGCATCGCGCGCCAAGCCAGTGGCGCAGAAAGAACTTGCCACGCTGCGCGATTTCGCCACCGAACAACTCAAGCTCGACAACCTTGAATCCTGGGATGTCGCTTACGCCGCGGAAAAACTGCGGCAGAAACAATACGCACTGGATGAGGAACAGCTCAAGCCGTACTTCCCGTTGCCGGCGGTGATCGACGGCTTGTTCGGCCTGGTGCAAAAGCTGTACGGCATCACGCTGAAACCGCGCGACGGTATCGACGTGTGGCATCCGGACGTGCGCTATTACGACGTCGTCAATGCTGACGGACACATCTTCGCCGGCGCCTATATCGATCTCTACGCGCGCAGCGGCAAACGCGGTGGTGCATGGATGGACGTGTGCCGCGCGCGCTTCGATGACGGCACGCATCTGGAATTGCCGGTGGCCTTCCTCACCTGCAACTTCGCGCCGCCAACCGAGGGTCGCCCTGCACTGCTTACGCACGACGACGTGCTGACCTTGTTCCACGAGTTCGGCCACGGTTTCCATCATTTGCTGACCGAGGTGCCGCTACCTTCCGTCGGCGGCATCGATGGCGTGGAATGGGATGCGGTGGAACTGCCCAGCCAGTTCATGGAGAACTTCGGCTGGAACCGCGAAGCGCTGGACATGTTCGCCAGGCACTGGGAAACCGGCGAGCGCCTGCCGGACGAACTGTTCGAACGCATGCTGGCGGCGCGGCACTTCCATGCCGGTTTGTTCCTGGTTCGCCAGCTCGAATTCGCGCTGTTCGATTTCCTGTTGCATCTGCAATACGAACCGGCCAAAGGTGCGCGCACGCTGGAAGTGCTGGAGCAGGCACGGCACGAGGTAGCCGTATTGCATCCACCGGCCTGGCAGCGCTTCCCGCATGCCTTTACCCACATCTTCGCCGGCGGCTACGCGGCGGGTTACTACAGCTACCTGTGGGCGGAGTTGCTGAGCGCGGATGCGTTCGGCGCCTTCGAGGAACGCGCGCACGACGGGCAAAGCGTGATCGATCCGGCCACCGGCGAGCGCTTCCGTCGAGAAATCCTCGCGGTGGGCGCGAGCCGGCCGGCGATCGAAAGCTTTATCGCGTTCCGCGGGCGCAAGCCGGAACCCGAAGCCCTGCTGCGCAGCCACGGCCTGGCGTGACGCCCTATCAGCGCAGCTATTTAGAGCTTCGCGGCGAACAGCTCCCTCCCCGATCGAGTCGGGGCAGGCTCTGCAAGCAGGGGGAGGAGCCAATTCAATGCATTGCCACGCCTTTCCCTCGCAAACAGGTTCACAATCGCCCCCACCCCGCCCTGCGACCATCGGCGGTGTAAGCGGCTACCCAATCGACTGCGCTGTAGACCTGAGGATTCTGCAATGAACGCGATGACGCACCTGTCGCCCGAATGGCACAACTGGATCCAGGAAAACCTCTCCCGCGGCTGTGCTCCGCAATCGCTGATCGATGACATGGTGCGCAATCATTTCGATCCGGTGTTCGCGCGCGCAGCGGTCAACGGCGTCATGAGCGGCCCTTTTGTCGCCGCCAGCAAGCCGCAACCGAAAGCCCAATCGCCAGCCGGCTACGTCTATGAAAAGCCGCGGCTGCACGCCGGCAATCTGATCCGCACGTCCGATCGCGACGTACGCGTGGTCACGCGCGTGAATCGCCCGATGATCGCCGTGCTCGATGGCGTATTGAGCGAAGAGGAATGCGATGAACTGATCCGCCGCTCCGCCGACAAGATGCGCCGTTCTACCACCGTCGATCCCGTTACCGGCAAGCACGAAGTCATTGCCGATCGCAGCAGCGAAGGCACCTTCTTTGCCCTCAACGCCGATCCCTTCATCGCGCGTCTTGATCGGCGCATTTCCGAAGTGATGAATTGGCCGGTCGAGAATGGCGAGGGTCTGCAGATTCTGCACTACGGCATCGGCGGCGAATACAAGCCGCACTTCGATTACTTTCCACCGGAAGATCCCGGCAGCCAGGTGCAGATGACCATCGGCGGCCAGCGTGTCTCCACCATGGTGATGTACTTGAACGAAGTGGAAGAGGGCGGCACTACCATCTTTCCCGAAATCGGCATGGAAGTGGTGCCGAAAAAAGGTTCAGCCGTCTATTTCGAATACACCAACAGCCAGAACCAGCTGGATCGTTTGACCTTGCACGGCGGCTCGCCGGTGACACGTGGCGAAAAATGGATCGTGACGAAGTGGATGCGTCAACGCCGCTACGGTGAAGCCGACGCGTAAGGGTGGGTTGCTATGGAATCCGTCTCCGCCTTAGGGCCGTCATTCCCGCGAAGGCGGGAATCCATTTTGCTCTGATGCATCCTGAAAATGGATTCCCGCCTTCGCGGGAATGACGGGCCTTCGGAAAGTTCATCGTGGCGGGTGCCGCGACACTGCATGATTGTTGGGGTTCGGCGTTGCCTCACCCCAACCTACGTCAGATCATCGCGCCATCCGCTTCCAGGTGGTAATGCGTCGCGACTTCCACTTCTTTCTTCGAGCCCAGAAACACCGGCACGCGCTGATGCAAACCGGTCGGCTGTAACCCGAGAATCGGCTCGCGTCCGGTGGTTGCCGCACCGCCCGCCTGTTCGATGATGAAAGCCATCGGATTGGCTTCATACATCAAGCGCAACTTGCCGCCCTTGCTCTTGATCTTCGCATCCAGCGGATAGAAGAACACGCCACCGCGGGTGATGATGCGATGCACGTCGGCCACCATCGAGGCGACCCAGCGCATGTTGAAATCCTTGCCGCGCGGACCATCCTTGCCGGCAAGCAATTCGCCGATATAGCGCTGCATCGGCGGTTCCCAGTGACGCTGGTTCGACATGTTGATGGCGAACTCGGCGGTTTCTTCCGGAATGCGAATGTCGCGTCGGCTGAGGGTGAAGCTGCCCACTTCGCGATCCAGCGTGAACTCGTGCGTGCCATGGCCAAAGGTCAGCACCAGCACAGTGGCGGGGCCATACACCACATAGCCCGCGGCGAGTTGCGTCGTGCCGGGTTGCAGGAAGTGCTCGGCCTTGGGGTTGGTCACGCCATCCGGGCAGCGCAGCACCGAGAAGATGGTGCCGACGGAAATGTTCACGTCGATGTTGGAGCTGCCATCCAGCGGGTCGAACAGCAGCAGGTGATGGCCCTTCGGATACATGTCTGGAATTGGCTGCGGGTCTTCCATCTCTTCGGATGCGCATGCGGCGAGCTGGCCGCCCCAGGCGTTGGCTTCCAGCAGGATCTCGTTGGAGATCACGTCCAGCTTCTTCTGCGCTTCGCCCTGGATGTTGCCGGTGCCCGCTTCGCCCAGCACGCCGCCGATGGCGCCCTTGTTGGTGGCGACCGCGATGCGTTTGCACGCACGCGCGACCACTTCGATCAGCAAGGTGAGCTCGGCGTTGACGTGGCCGGCGCGGCGTTCTTCGATCAGGAACTGGATCAGCGAGATGGGCTTCATGGCGAACCTGCTGGAAAAGGGGCCGCCATTGTCACGACTAAGGCTGCCATAAGCCAGTCAAGCACCTGAACCGGGCGGCACCTTCCTGCTGACAACACGCTGGCAGTAGCCGGGGCGCAAGCTCTCACTATCGAAAAGGAGGGACGATCATGCGCGACACGATTTATGTGCTGGTGTTCGAAGGGTTTGCGGATTGGCAGGTGGCCTTGGCCCTGGCCGAAGTCCGCCGGCCGGGGGAGTGGGAAGTACGCAGCGCCGGTTTCACGCGCGAACCGGTGACATCCATGAGTGGCTTGCAGGTGGTGCCCGATGTCGGTGTGGATGAGCTTGAGCTGGATGCCGTCGCGTTGCTGATTCTGCCGGGAGGGCATCTATGGCTGCCTTCCCAGCTTGGGCAGACAGCAGCCGTGGCGCGGCGCGTCTACGAAGCGGGAGCACCGGTGGCGGCCATCGATCAAGGCGTACCGGCATTGGCGCGCGCGGGTTTGCTCGACCATTGCCGCCACACCGGCAACTGGCCGGCGCAGCTAAGCCGTGAAGCGCCCGGATACACCGGCCACGATCAGTACGACGCCAACGTGCTTGCCGTCAGCGACGGTGGCGTCATCACGGCCAGCCATCTGGGCAGCATCGAATTTGCGCGGGAAATAATCCATACGCTGGATCTGTACAACGCCAGCGACCGCGAACACTGGTATCGGCTGTTCAAGCACGCGGTGCCGCCGCCGTGGTTTGCCGGCCAGCCGATCGAAGTCGTTCGCGCTGCGTAAGGGGCCCACATGACTACCAAGAACTTCGTCGATCGCCTGTTGGCCGCGTACCGGCCGATGTATCTGCGGGGCCTGCTGATGGATGGCCAATATCGCCTGCCCGCGCCGCAGGAAAAGCAGGAACAGAAACCGGAAAAAGGCAATCGAGTCGTGCAACTCACACCGGCGTTCGAGCCGGAACGCAAACGCGTGCTGGTCATGCCGGCCGCCGCTTCCACCAGCTTGCGCATGCGTTCGGCGGATGAACCGTCGGGCGGCTTGAGCGGCGCATAACTCATCACTCGGGGATTGATCATGCAAAAGACCTATCACGGCAGTTGCCATTGCGGCGCAGTCAAGCTCGAAGCGGAGATCGACCTTTCGCAAGGCACGGGACGCTGCAACTGCTCCATCTGCAGCAAGGCACGACAGTGGGGCGTCATCGTCAAGCCGGATGCGTTCCGGCTCATCAGCGGCGAAAGCGAGCTTTCCGATTATCAGTTCGGCAGCCACAGCATGCATCACCTGTTCTGCAAGCAGTGCGGTGTTCGGCCTTTCGGCAAAGGCAATCTCGAGGTGCTGGGCGGCGATTTCTATTTCGTCAACGTGTTCTGCCTGGACGACGTGGAACCGGCGGAGCTGATCGAGGCGCCGATGCATTTCTCCGATGGCCGCAACAACAACTGGCAAAACCCGCCGGCCGAAACGCGGCATCTCTAAACGTCAAGGACAAAGGTGACGACATGAATCGCAAGATCGTTTTCTATCACGCACCCAATAGCCGTTCGGGCGGCGCGTTTTCGTTGCTCGAAGAATTGAATGCGGATTACGAACTGCACCTGGTCAACCTGAAGGCTGGCGAGTCGCGCCAGCCGGACTATCGGGCGATCAACCCGATGGGCAAGGTGCCGGCGATCAGGCATGGCGATGTATTGATTACCGAGCAGCCGGCGGTATTCATGTATCTGGCCGATTTGTATGCCGAAGCAGGTTTGGCGCCGGCCATCGACGATCCATTGCGTGGCGCTTACCTGCGCTGGCTGGTGTTCTACGGCTCGTGTTTCGAACCGGCACTGGTCGATCGGTCGCTCAATCGCGAACCGGCACCGCCTTCCACCTCGCCCTATGGCACCTGGGACGACGTGGTCAACACGTTGCAACTGCAACTGGCCAAAGGCCCGTACATGCTTGGCGAGCGGTTCACCGCGGTCGATGTGCTGTGGGGTGGCGCATTGCACTGGACCACGCTGTTCAAGCTGGTGCCGGAGACACCGCAAATTCGCGCCTATATCGATCGCGTGATCACGCGCCCGGCGATGCAGCGTGTCGCAGCGAGGGACGCCGAATTCCTCGCTCAGCAGGCGGCGTGAGATGGCGGATGGGCATGGGTATGTTTTCCTTCCTTTCGCATAGCCATGTCTCATCCGACGCGACGGATCTGCATGACTTCGGACGCTGGTCCCTAAGGTCAACCTGGGCGATCATGCACGGATGCGTCGTGCCGATCGCCTCTTCCTCATCATCAATGCCCTGCGCGGTCGACGTACCGCACTGCAGGCGCGCCAGCTCGCGGAAATGCTGGGAGTATCGCTGCGCACGGTCTATCGTGACGTGGCGGATCTGCAGCTCTCGGGCGTACCGATCGAAGGCGAGGCCGGCGTCGGCTACATGCTGCGCAAGGGTTCGGACATCCCTCCGCTGATGTTTACCGCCGACGAGCTCGAATCGCTGGTGGTCGGCACGCGCTTCGTTCGCGCGTTCGCGGGCGAGAAGCTTGCCGCCGGGGCGCAAGCCGCGCTGATGAAGATCGAGGCGGTGCTGCCCCCGGAACTGCGCGAGCGGTCTTCACGCACACGCATCTACGCACCGATCTGGCGCGACGAACACTCCACCGCCTTTGCCGAACGCATCGACCAATTGCACGCGGCGATCGAGGCGCAGCACGTGCTGCGGCTGCTCTACAAAGACGAAGCCGGCCGCGCCAGCGAACGCGAGGTGGAACCGCTATGCCTGGCGTTCTGGGGCGGCAAATGGACCCTCGGTACCTGGTGCCGGCTGCGCAAGGATTTCCGCAACTTCCGGCCGGATCGCATCGATCGCATGGACAAGACCGGCGAGGTGTTCCAGACCGCACCGGATCGTGACCTGGGCTCGTACATGCAGGCGATGCGTGGGTATTACTCCGGGTTGGAGTAGACCCAATTCGATACGTTGCGATGATGTGCTCCCTCCCCTGCGAAGTAGGGGAGGGCCGGGGTGGGGTTGCTTGGGCTTTAGCGTGTAGCTGATTTGTCTCACGAAGGCGCTTTGCGGTGACGTCAACGCCTCGCTGCTCGCTGCGCTCGTACCCCACCCTAACCCTCCCCTACTTCGCAGGGGAGGGAACAGTTTCTGGCCATGGCCAAAGTACGCACTTTGGTCAGCGCATTGCGGCTTTGCACCCCAACCCACGCCGCCGCTCTTACGCTACGCTGCGCCGACCAGGGCCACCGTAGGAGCAACCCCATGTCGTCAGGCGTGCGTCATCCTTTGTTGTCGATTGCGCCGGCCAAGCTGCGCCCTACCCAGATGACCGTGGGCAAGGCGGAAGTGGCGGAGAAACGCGCGCAATGGGAAAAGCTCGGCAAGAAGAAGCGCAAGGAGCTGTTGGCCGCGCACTGGTTCCCGGGAGTGTTGGGGCCAAAGCATCAGGTCTATATCGTCGACCATCATCACCTTGGCCTTGCCCTGTGCGAGGAAGGCGTCAAGGAAGTGCCGGTGATGATCCAGCGCGACTTTTCCTGGCTGGACGCGGACGTGTTCTGGCGCACCATGGAATTCAACCGCTGGGCGCATCCATACAACGAACACGGCCAGCGGCAGGAATACGATGCCATTCCGCGCAACCTCACCGACCTGGCGGATGATCCCTATCGCACCTTGGCCGCACGCGTACGCGTCGCCGGTGGTTACGCCAAGGACGCCACCCCTTATTCGGAATTTCTGTGGGCGGAGTTCTATCGGCGCAACGTAAAGCTCAAGGGCGACCGCGTGACGCCCAAGCTGTTGCAGGACGCCTTGCTGCTCGCCCATTCGCACGAAGCGGCTTATCTACCTGGGTGGAGCGGACAAATCCAATGAGTACCGCCACCTCGTCGGCCCGCATCGCCGACGTGCTGGCCGGCCTGGGGATAGCGGGTCTGCTGCTGCCCGAGGCGGTGGCTTACTCCGGCATCGCGGGTATGCCGCCGGAAGCCGGTGTGGTGGCGTTGTTCGTTGGCCTGGTCTGCTATGGATTGCTGGGTACCAGCCGTTTCGCAATCGTGTCGTCCACCTCGTCCTCCGCGGCGGTGCTGGCAGCCGGCACGCTGTTGCTGGCCGGCGGCGGGGCAAATCGTGTCGCCGTGGCTGCCACCCTGGTTTTGCTGGGTGGCGCGTGCTTTCTCATCGCAGGTGCGGCGCGCCTGGGTGGGTTATCGCATCTGATCGCGCGGCCGGTGTTGCGCGGCTACACCTTCGGGCTGGCGATCGTCATCGCGCTCAAGCAATTGCCGCATCTGGGTGACTGGCCGGGTCTGCACGGCGATTTCGTGCCCCTGTTGATCGTGGACTTGGTGCGCACGTCTGGACAGGTGCATGCGGTGACGCTGGCCACAGGCGTGCTGGCCTTGTTGCTGTTGTACCTGTGCGAGCGTCTGCGCCGCGTGCCGGGCAGTCTGCTGGTGATTGCACTGGGCGTGGCTGCATCCAACTGGCTGGCGGCCCATGGCGTGCCGCTCACGGGCGTGATCGATCTCAAGCTCAGCATCGGCATGCCGATGTGGCCATCCAGCGGCCAATGGCTGCCGAGCGTGGAACTGGCGGCGGCGTTGCTGCTGATTCTGTATGCCGAATCGTACAGCTCGATCCGCGGCTTTGCGTTGAAGCACAACGACACGGTATCGCCGAATCGCGACTTGCTGGTGCTGGGCGTGGCGAACGTATTGAGCGGCTTGTGCCAGGGCATGCCGGTCGGCGCCGGTTATTCCGGCACGTCCGCCAATGAAGCAGCGGGAGCGCAATCGAAGCTGGCTGGGTTGATCGCTGCAGTCACCGTGCTGTTGATGGTGCTGCTGCTGTTGCGCTGGATCGAACGCATTCCGCTCACGGTGCTGGCCGCGATCGTGATTCATGCGGTGAGCAAGTCGTGGCGCCTGTCGGTCTTTCGCCCGTATCTGCAATGGCGGCGCGATCGTCTGCTGGCGCTTGCCGCGGTGGTCGCGGTGTTGTCGGTCGGCATCCTCAATGGCCTGTTGTTCGCGATCGCCTTCAGCCTGATCTTGCTGCTGCGCCAGCTTGCTTCGGCGCGCGTCAGCGTGCTCGGCCGTCTTCCCGGCAGCCACGATTTCGTGGATATCGCGCAGCACCCGAATGCGGTGCAACCGTCTTGCATGCTGATCTTGCGCCCGGAAGAACCCCTGTTCTTCGCCAACGCCGAGGCCGTGATGGCGCTTGCGCGCAAGCAGCTGGAAGCACGCGGCGACGTGAAGCAGGTGGTGCTGAGCCTGGAAGCCTCGCCCGATCTGGACAGTACCGCGCTCGAATCGCTCGGCGATTTTTCCGGCTGGCTGCAGGCGCGTGGCGTGACGCTGCGCGTAGCGCGCGTGAAGGACGAAACACGCGCCTTGCTGCTGCGCGCCGCCCTGCCCCAGCTTTCGTCACAGGCATTGGATAGCTGGAGCGTGGAAGATGCCGTGTCGGCTTCCATGGCCGCGATGTCTTCCACAGGAAATCCAACGCAGTGAAATACGCCACTCGTATCGGCAGCCTCGTTGCAGGCTTGCTGCTGACCATGCCGACTTTCGCGCAACAACAAAATGCGGATGCACGCTTCAAGCATCTCTACGAGCAGGAATGGGCCTGGCGTACCGGACAAGCAGGCGTGAGCGCATCCGGCGAAGCGCAGCCGAACAATGGCCGCCTCGACCAAGTCGATGCCAAGCGCCAGCAGGAACGGCTCGATTACTGGCAAAAAGTCATGAGCCAGCTGGAAGCGATCAACCCGAAGGAGCTCTCCGCTGCGCAGCAGGTGAACTATGCGATCTACCGCGAGCAGATCCGCAACTTCATCGCCGACCAGCAGTTCAAGCAATGGCAGATGCCGTTCAACAGCGATTCGGCGTTCTGGAGCGAACTGGACAGCGATCTGGGCGCCGATTCGCTGCATAACGAAACCGACTATCGCCGCTACGTCGATCGCCTGGGCCAGGTGCCCGCGTATTTGGACCAGGAAATCGCCAACATGCGCGCGGGCTTGAAGCGCGGCTTCAGCGTGCCGAAGGCGGTCTTGGCAGGGCGCGACGTTTCCATCGCGGCGGTGGCCGACGCGAAAGATCCCACGCAAACCTCGTTTTACGAGCCGCTGCAGCACATGCCATCGAGCGTTCCGGCGGTAACGGCGGCGGCGATCCAGGCCGACGCGCGCGAGAAGATCAACCGCGACGTCATTCCTGCTTATCAAAAGCTGCTTGCCTTCTTCCGCGCCGACTACGTACCGCAAGCGCGCAGCACGCTCGCGGCCGAAACCCTGCCCGACGGCAAGGACTATTACCGCCAGCAGATCCGCGAGTACACCACGCTCGATCTGGACCCCGACACCATCCACCAGATCGGCCTGGCGCAGGTGGAAAAAATCCACGCCCAGATGCTCGACACCATGCATGCAACGGGCTTCAAGGGCAGCTTCGCCGATTTCCTGCATTTCCTGCGCACCGATCCGCAGTTCTATGCCAGAACGCCGGAGGAACTGCTCGGCAAGACCGCCTGGGTCACCAAGGAAGTGGATGGCCAGCTCGGCAAGTTCTTCGGCCACCTGCCGCGTTCGCGCTTCACCATCGAGCCGGTGCCGGATGCGATCGCGCCGTATTACACCTCCGGCCGCGGCGGTCCGGACGTCTATCTGGTCAACACCTACGACCTGCCCTCGCGCCCGCTCTACAACATGCCGGCGCTGACCTTGCACGAGTCGTATCCCGGCCATGCGCTGCAATTGGAACTGGCCGAAGAACAGCACGACCAGCCCGCATTCCGCCGCAACAGCTACATCTCCGCCTACGGCGAAGGCTGGGCGCTGTACGCGGAGTACCTCGGCAACGAGATGGGCATCTACAAAACGCCCTACCAGCGCTTCGGCTATCTCACCTACCAGATGTGGCGCGCCTGCCGCCTGGTGGTCGACACCGGCATCCACCACCTCGGCTGGACGCGCCAGCAGGCGATCGATTACATGACCGAAAACACCGCGCTGTCCGACCGCGAGATCGCCAACGAGGTCGACCGCTACATCAGCTGGCCCGGGCAGGCGCTGTCGTACGAGCTGGGCTATTTGAAGATGCTTGATTTGCGGGCCAAAGCCGAGAAGGCGTTGGGGCCGAAGTTCGACCTGCGTGCGTTCCATGACACAGTGCTATCCATTGGCTCGGTACCGTTGCCGGTGTTGGAGCAGCGCATCGACCGGTTTATTGCAGAAGGTGGTCCGGAGCCGGACTACGGTTGTGATTGCGCCAAGCATTGAGCATTTGACCAGGCCACCGTAGGTTGGGTTAGCGTCAGCGTAACCCAACATTTTCGAGCGGCATCGTTGGGTTACCCCCGGATCAAGTCCGGGGTAACCCAATCTACGCGTCTGCGTCCGGCATTAGCCGCAGACCGAGTATTGGCACAAACTTCACAGATGAAGTAGTATGCATTCAAACTTTATCGGGAGAGTCAGCCCATGACAGCCCATGCCCTCCATCATCGGTTAGCCCCTGCCGAGGAAATGAGTGGCCCCGCCCTGCGCGCCTTCTTCAACATGGCCGAGCGCTGGAACCTGCGCATCAGCGAACAGCGCAGGCTGTTGGGCGAACCCCCTGAGTCCACGTTCTACAAGTGGAAGCGTCACCAGGACGGCACGCTGGGGCGCGATACGCTGGAGCGCATCAGTTACCTGCTCGGCATCTACAAGGCGCTGCAGATTCTGTTCCCCAATCCCGAACAAGCCGATGCCTGGCTGCACAAACCCAATCGCTCGTCGTTGTTCGGGGGGCAATCGGCATTGGATCGCATGCTGTCGGGCAACGTGGCCGATCTATACGTCGTAAGGCAGTACCTGGACGCGCAGCGCGGCTGGTAAACCCACCGTCGCAGTTGGCGAGAAGCCGTTCCGGCACCATTCCCTCATCGTCGAACAGGGACGAACACCGATGCTGCGGTGATGTGCCGCGGACCACGCCATGCCTACCGACACGCCTCCCCTACGACGCATCCGCTGGACGCATGCCTATCGCATCGTGCCGAGCCGCTTCCCGCCGGCAGGCTTGTTCGATCGCATTGCCGATCCAGCCGACATGGATGCGATCTTCGCCATTGAAGCGATGACCAATCCGCGCCTGCGCGAAGAGGCCGATGCCTTGCGGCTGGTGCCGCGGGATCGCCGCATCAGCGGCCCGGGTTCGACGCCGGTGATGGCCGCATTCACGCACCTGAATCCGGAAGGCAGTCGCTTTTCCGACGGCACCTGGGGCGTGTTCTATGCGGCGCGCAACGTGATCACCGCCGTGGAAGAAACCGTGTACCACCGCGAGCGTTTTCTTGCGGCCACTTCCGAACCTGCGTGCGATGCGGAGATGCGTTGTTACCGCACCAGCGTCGATTGCAAATTGCACGACATCCGTGGCGGCTGGATGCAGGCGCATGATCCAGACAGCTACGCCGACAGCGTCAAGCTTGCGCGCAGATTGTTGGAAGAAGGTTCCAACGGCATCGTGTACGACAGCGTGCGTCATCGCGGCGGTGAATGCCTGGCGGCGTTTTATCCCGATGTCGTCGCACCGTGCGTGCAGGCGCAACACTTGATCTATCGCTGGGATGGCCAGCATATTGCGCAAGTTCTTGAGGTGAACGAACTGAAGCGTCGTTGATGCGTTCGTGATGAGCACGACGGGATTATGATCGTCACTCCAACGATCGACCCTAAGAACATCATGAAGGTCCTGCTATCGCTGTTGCTCGCCCTGGTACCTTGTTTCGCGTGCGCCTCGCAGACAAACCATGCGCAGTGGAACACGGCGATCGAAGCGTTCGAGTCCTCCGATCGCGCCAATCCGCCGCCGCCGCATGCGGTGCTGTTTATCGGCAGTTCGTCGATCGAGCATTGGAAATCCGTCGCGGCGGATTTTCCGGAAGTCAACGTGATCAATCGCGGCTTCGGCGGTTCGGAGCTGGGTGATTCCACCTATTTCGCCGACCGCATCGTCAAGCCCTACCATCCGCGCGCGATCGTCCTGTACGCGGGCGACAACGACCTGTATGACGGACACACGCCGCAGCAAGTGCACGACGATTTCGTGGCGTTCGTGACTAAGGTGCGTTCGTTCGATCCCGGCGTTGCGATTGCCTTCGTGGCAATCAAACCGAGCATGGCGCGCAAGGCGCTGTTGCCGAAAATCAAACAGGCGAATGCGCTCATACGTGATTACGCATCAACGCAAAAGAACGTGACGTATATCGATGTATTTACGCCGATGCTGGGAGCGGATGGCCAGCCGCAGCCGAAGTGGTTTATCGAGGATGGGCTGCATATGAACCACACGGGCTATGCGTTGTGGATTTCGTTGCTTAAGCCATGGGTCGACACGCACGGGCGGTGATGCGACTTGTAGGTTGGGTTAGCGCAGCGCAACCCAACGTCTTCGAAGCGGAATCATTGGGTTACCCCCGGATCAAGTCCGGGGTAACCCAACCTACGCCGCAATCGACAAATCAAGTATCCGCGTCCGTCGCAAACCCTTCACGCGTGCCGCGATTGAACACACGATCACTCTCCAGCACGTCCGCTGCCGCATGCGCCGTTTGTTGCTTCAACGTCGCATAGATCGGCGTGAAATCCGGCCGCGTCGCGTCGAACAATTGCTCGAAGCTGTCGATCACGAAATACGTCTGCTGGTAGGTATCGATGCGGTAGCGCGTGTTCATCACGCGCTCCAGGCCAAAGCCGATGCGGTTCGGTGCGGGTGAATCCAGGCAGTAGATCGATTCGCCCTTGGAGCTGACGATGCCCGCGCCATAGATGCGCATGCCTTCGTCCGTGTTGATCAAACCGAATTCCACCGTGTACCAGTACAGGCGCGTCAGGTTCATCAGCGCTTCGGGGCCGATGCCGAATGCCTTCATGCCGCCGCGGCCGTAAGCCTGCATGTAGTCGGCGAAGATCGGGTTGAGCAGCAGCGGCACGTGGCCGAACAGGTCGTGGAACAGGTCCGGCTCGCTCAGGTAGTCGAGCTGTTCGGGCTTGCGGATCCACCAGGACACGGGAAAGCGGCGATGGGCGAGGTGGTCGAAAAACACTTCGTCCGGCAACAGGCCCTCCACCGCGACCAGTTCCCAGCCGGTGGCCTTGCCCAGCACCTGGTTGAGGTCGGCGAACTTGGGAATGCCGCCATCGCCCAGGCCGAAGCGTTCCACGCCTTCCAGAAATTCGCGGCAGGCCCGGCCGGGCAGCAGTTCGCGCTGGCGCTTGTACAGCGTGTCCCACACCTCATGGTCGGTACGGCTATAGCCAGACCAGGGCTGTTCCACCACGCCCGTGGCGTAGACCGGGACATAGCCACGGTCGGTCTGCTGGTGTTCGACGCGGCGCGGGGGGCTGGACGTGTCCATCGACGGCTCCGAAAAGGGACGTGTGCTTGATCAATAGGATACGTCCCACCTCGCGCATGTTCCTTGTTTTGTTGTGCACAAAAGCGCCATGCGCGCAATAATCATGCGTCGCATGGTCATCAACCGGATATATCTTGCATGGTTACCCTGGATCGCACTGATCTGCGCTTGCTGGCTGTGCTGCAGGCCGAAGGGCGCATCACCAATGCCGAGCTGGCCGAACGGGTGAACCTGTCGCCCTCCGCCTGCCTGCGTCGACTGCAGCGGCTGGAGGGGGAGGGCGTGCTCACCGGCTACAGCGCGCAGGTGGATCCGCAAGCGGTAGGCCTGGGCCTGCAGGCGTTCGTGCGAGTGCAGCTCACCCGCCACGAAAGCGACGTGATCGAACGCTTCGTGGAACGGGTGAATGGCTGGGATGAAGTGGTGAGCTGCTACGCGCTCACCGGCGACATGGACTACCTCATGCACATCTACGTGGGGGACCTGCAGCACTTCTCACGCTTCCTGCTCGATCGCCTGCTCAATGCCTCTGGCGTAGCGGACGTGAATTCAAGCTTCGTGCTGCGCACCGTGAAGCGGGCAGGGGCTTTGCCGCTGACGCAGCTGGAACGGTGATTCAGCCGTTCTCGTTCGCCAACTGCAGCGGCACCGAATCATCGCGGCGCCGAATGCGCAGCGCGAGAAACGCGGCCACCACGCCCGTCGCACCGGCGATCACAAACGGTGTGAGATAGCTGCCCAGCTGCACACGCAATACGCCCGCCATGAAGGCCGCCGTTGCCGCGCCCACCTGATGCCCTGCCACCACCCAGCCGAACACCACCGGCGCATCGCGTTCGCCGAACGCATCGGTAGTAAGACGCAGCGTAGGCGGCACGGTGGCGATCCAGTCCAGGCCGTAGAACACGCCGAACAGCGACAGGCTGTACAGCGAAAAATCGGAATAGGGCAGATACATCAGCGAGAGGCCGCGCAGCCCGTAATAGGCGAACAACAGCTTGCGCGGATCGAAGCGATCGGTCAGCCAGCCGGAGGCGGTGGTGCCGATCAAGTCGCACACACCCATCATTGCCAGCACGCCAGCCGCGCGCACTTCCGCAATACCGTGATCACCGCACATCGCGATGAAGTGCGTGCCGATCAGGCCGTTGGTGGTGAAGCCGCAGACGAAGAAGGTCGCAAACAACAGCCAGAACACGCCGCGCCTGCTGGCGCGCCGCAAGGTGCCCAAGGTCAGCGCGAACAAGTTGCCCGACGGCGCGCTCGCCTCGACCGGTTCATCCGGCGCGGCACCGTAACGCGTAAGGCCGATGTCGGAAGGTCGTTCCGGCATCAGCCACAACACCAGTGGCAATAACAGCGCGCAAACCGCCGCGATGGTCAGCACCACCGACCGCCAGCCGGCGTATTCGGCAATGGCGGCCAGGCCGGGCAGAAAGATCAGCGTGCCGGTCGCGGTGCTGGCGGTGAGCAAACCCATCATCAGGCCGCGGTGCGTGCTGAACCAGCGACCCACCACCGTGGCGCCCAGTACCACCGCCACGCAGCCGGTGCCGGCACCGGACAGCACGCCCCAGGTCAGCAGCAGATGCCAGGGCCGGGTCATCAGCGCACTGGATGCCGCCGCCACCGACATGACCGTGAGCGCAATCAGCAGCACGCGCTTGATGCCGAAGCGCTGCATCAGCGCCGCGGCGAACGGGCCCATCAGTCCGTACAGCAGGATGCCGACGGCGGCGGCGGAGGAAATATCGTCCCGGCTCCAGCCCAGCGCGCGGCCCAGCGGCAGCATCAACACACCGGGCGTGGCGCGCATGCCGGCCGAGGCCAGCAGCGCCAGAAACACCACGGCGACCACCACGAAAGCATAGTTTTGGCCGAAGGGCCGGCGGCGCTGTATAGTCATGTTACCGATCGGTACGGGAGCGGAAGCGCAGAGTACGTACCGATCGGTAACATTGTCAATCCGTCCATTTATGGCCATGCGTTCTAAACCTTCCCCCGACACCGCCCCCGAAACCCCGCGACGCGCAGCCGACCGTATCCGCGATACCGCGTTCGATCTGTTCTACCGCGAGGGCATCCGTGCCGTTGGCGTGGAGGAAATCGTCAGCCAGGCCGGCGTCACCAAGCCCAGCCTGTACCGCGCGTTCGAGTCGAAGGACGAACTGATCGCGGCCTACCTGCGCGACTACGACCAGCGTTTCTGCGCGCGCTTCGAATCACCCGGCGCCGATCATCCGGACGATCCCAAGGCGCATCTGCTGGCGTACGTGGATCGACTGTCCCGACGCGCCAGCCGCGACGGCTATCGCGGCTGCGGCCTTACCAATGCGGTGATCGAATACCCCGATCACGATCATCCCGCGCATCAGGTCGCCGTGGAGAGCAAGCACAACCTGCGCGAGCGCTTGCGCGAGATGTGCCGCGGCATGGGCGCGCGCGATCCGGATGAACTCGCCGACGGCTTGCTGTTGCTGATCGAAGGAAGCTACGTGTCCGGTCAGACTTTCGGCGATGGCGGGCCAGCGCGCGTGCTCGGCGCGATGGCGCGGCGGTTGATCGACGCATCGACGTAGCGTGCTTCGCCAGTGTGTCGGCAGGCAAGCAGAATGTTGCACTGCCGATAGGACGTCGTTAACGCTAAACTAACTGCTGATGAGCATCGACGCCGTTTCCATTCCCGCCCGTGACCCGCTGCGCCCAATGCGTTACCTGTGGCGCGTACCGCTGCTGCTCGTGCACGTCGTGCTGGGCATCCTGCTGTGCGGATTCGTCCTCACCTGGCGCCGCCATGACGTGATGAAGAACGGGCGCGAGCCGTTCACCCATCGCATGATCCGCGCCTGGTCCACAGGGCTGATGCGCATCTTCGGGCTGCGCTCCGTGCGCGTCGGGCAGCCGCTGCGCGATCCGGTGCTGTTCGTCGCCAATCACACCTCGTGGATCGATATCGAGCTGCTGCACAGCCAGCGCGCGGCCTGTTTCGTGGCCAAGGCGGAAATCGCCAGCTGGCCGCTGGTCGGCTGGCTGGCGGCCAGCGGCGGCACCATCTTCCATTGGCGCGGCAGCAATCATTCGTTGGCGGCGGTGATGCAGGTGATGGTGGAGCGCATGCGCGCTGGCCGTTCCGTGGCGGTGTTTCCCGAAGGGGGCACCGGCCACAACGGCGTGCTGAAAGTGTTCCACGCGCGCATCTTCCAGGCCGCGCTCGATGCCGAGGTGCCGGTGCAGCCGGTGGCGCTGCGCTTCGTGCGCGACGGCAAGCGGCAAATCGATGCCGGTTTCCGCGACAACGAGAACTTTCTGCAGAACTTCCTGCGCATGCTCGGCGGTGCGCCGATGGATGCGGAAGTGCATTTCCTCGAACCGGTACCGGCCAGCCCCGATGGCCGCCGCCGCATGGCGGAGTTGTCGCGCGAACGCATTGCCGCCGCGCTCGAGGACCGCGCTTAATGTTGAGCAGGCCTCTACCGCAAGGACGCGACTTTCAGCCACCGTGGCCGCTGACCAACGGCCATATCCAGACCATGCTCTCTTCCAGCGGCGTGCGGCGTACGATGTTGCCGCGCCGCGCGTATCGCGTGCTGGATGGCGCGCAGGAAGTGATGGTGGATGGCGGCAATGGCATTCGCCTGAGCGGCTCTTTTACTCCGCAGAAAACCCAACCGGCGTCGCGCGGCCTGGCCGTGCTGTTCCACGGTTGGGAAGGCAGTGTCGATTCCACTTACGTGCTGCAAACCGGCAGCCGCCTGCTGGATGACGGCTGGGACATTTTCCGCCTCAACTTCCGCGACCATGGCGAAAGCCACGGGCTCAACGAAGCGCTGTTCCATTCCTGCCGCATCGATGAAGTGGTGCATGCGCTGGGCGATATCACCCGCCGCTGGCCGGCGCGCGTGATGGCGCTCGCGGGGTTTTCGCTCGGTGGCAATTTCGCCTTGCGCGTAGCGATGCAGGCGCCGGCGCATCGCATTCCGCTCGACTATGCGCTGGCGGTGTGCCCCATCATCGATCCCAGCGAAGGCCTGTTCTCGCTGGAGGAATCCGCGCCGTGGTTCTACCAGGCGTACTTCATGAACAAGTGGCGGCGCTCACTGCGCGCCAAGCAGAAAGCCTTTCCGGAAGTGCAGTACTTCGAGCTGCAGGAATTGAAGCAGAACCTGCGCGGCCTTACCGAATCATTGGTATTACGCCATACCGATTTCGGTTCGCTCGAAGCCTATCTGGATGGCTATTCGGTAGCCGGCCGCATCCTGCAGCAGATGCAGATTCCGGCCACCATCCTGACGGCGCGCGACGATCCAGTGATTCCGGTCACGGCGTTCGAAAAGCTGGAACTGCCGAGCAATGTCGAGCTCGATATCGCCACCTATGGTGGACATTGCGGCTTTATCCGCGGCTGGGATATGACCAGCTTTTGCGATGAGTACATCGCAGCGCGTTTCGACGCGATCGCCGAAGAGAAATCGCCGCGCACCTGAGGCTTGCTGTGCGTGACTTTCCGCACAGGTGACTTCCTGCAGGCGGAGGTCGTGCACGGACGCGCGTAAGCTTTTGCATCGCCGCCGCACGGAGCCGTCATGACACGTCGCACCGCCGTTTTGCCCGCCCTGTTGTCGCTGGCCATCTCGGCAGCCTGTTTCGCCGCGGATCCACCCGCGGACGGCGATATGATCAACGGCAGTGGACACCCGGGTTGTGACGGGATCGATGCGAAGGCTTGCGTCGAACAGGCCATGGCTGCCATGGGTGGCCGGCAGCGTCTCGAAGGCATTCACAGCATGCACTACGAGGCCCTCGGCCATCGGATGCTGGCGGAACAATCGTATCGGCAGCAGCCTTTTATCGCCTCTTACGAACACGACAAAGTCACTCTCGATTTCGATAAGCAGCAATGGATGAGCGATGACCAGCTCACCTGGCCGGAAGCCGATCCGCATACCGAGAACATGGAAGTCACCATCGTCGCGACACCGCAGGGCGTCGTTCGCCGGAGCGAGCATGGCGACACACCGGCATCGCTGACGGACCAGGATGCAGCGCGCGATGCCCTGAACCTCGAACCCGGACGCGTGTTGCTCAACGCCGCCGCGGCTGGCGATCTGCACTACGCGCCATCTGAGTGGCTGCGCGCGACGCAGCACAGCGTGGTGGAATTCAACTGGCAAGGCGCACCGATCCGCGTGCTGCTCAATGCCTCCAATCATTTACCGGATGCGTTGGAGCGTACCCGCACGTTCAACGATTTTTGGTTTGCCTGGGGCGACGTGCAGCAGCGCATTTATTTCGATAACTGGCATCTCGTGCAGGGCGTGGTGTTTCCGACCAATCGCATCGATCAGCGCAATGGTTTGCTGCTTGCATCCATGCAGTTGCTCGACGTGGGATTCAACACCAGTGTTGATGACAAGACATTCGCGATCGATCCCGCCGTGGCCGCCAAGAGCGCGCAATCCACGGGCTGGAACCGCGTCTTCAGTGACAAGCAGCGTAAGGAGCTTGCACCGGGCATCGAGCTTTATCAGGGTGCGTGGAACACTACGCTCATCAAGCAGGACGACGGTGTGCTGGTGCTGGAAGCACCGATCTCGCCCGGCTATGTCAAAGGCATCCTCGCCAAAGCGCATAGCGAATATCCGGGTATACCGATCAAGGGCGTCCTCAGCACGTCCGATTCATGGCCGCACCTCGCCGGTGTCAGGCAGGCTGTTGCGGAAGGCGTGCCGGTTTATGCGCTCGATCTCAATCGGCCGATATTGAATCGCCTGGTCGATGCGCCGCATCGCCTGCAACCGGACGACCTGCAAACGCATCCCAAGCCGGCGCATTGGATCACGATGGGTCATCGCCTCGTGCTGGGCCAGGGTGCCAATCAAGCGGTGTTGTATCCGTTGCGCGGTGCGTCGACGGAACGCCAGTACATGGTGTACTTCCCCCAACACAAACTGTTGTACGCCAGCGACACGCTGGCGCTCAACGCCGATAACAACCTTTACGATCCGGACTTGATGTACGAAGTGGCGCAGGCTGTCGAACGCGAGCATCTGCAGGTTGATACGGTGTACGCGATGCACGAGGGGCCTACGCCGTGGAAGCAAGTGCAGCAGCAGCTCGCTAGAGCGATGTCGGCGGCCAAGCCGGCGATCTGACCGAAATCTGCTCCCTCCCCTACTGACGCAGGGGAGGGAATCGATGCGGCGACATCAAGGTCGCTAGTCCGCCGGCACGCAACGCCCTTGCGCCCAGGCGCGCAAGCTGGCGACTTGCTCGTGCATCAACACCGACAGCGGTTTGGTCACTTGCAAAGCATGCAGCAAGGTCGCCTGATCCAGCGCATCGCCATTGCCGCTGGCATCGTAAAGCGCGCTGACGATGGCCTGTTCGATTTCCGCGCCGGAAAAGCCATCGCTCGCTTGCGCCAGCGCATCCAGGTCGAACGCCTTCGCATCCAGCTTGCGTCGTTGCAAATGCATGGCGAAGATTGCCGCGCGCACCTCAGGCTTGGGCAGGTCGACGAAAAAGATCTCATCGAAGCGCCCTTTGCGCAGCAGCTCCGCTGGCAATTCGTGCACGGCGTTTGCCGTGGCGACCACGAATACTTTGGCTTTGCGCTCGGCCATCCAGGTCAGCAGATAGCCGAGTACGCGACGCGACACACCGCCGTCTTCGCCACCGCTGGCCAGGCCTTTCTCGATTTCATCGATCCACAGCACGCACGGCGCCAAGGTCTCGCAGCTGGCCAGCGCCTCGCGCAGGTTCTTTTCGGTTTCGCCCTGGTATTTGTCGTAGAGCGCCCCGAAATCCATACGCACCAGCGGCACGCCAAAACCGCCGGCAATCGCCTTGGAAACCAGGCTTTTGCCGCAACCCTGCACGCCCAGCAGTAACACCCCTTTGGGAGGATCGAGTGTTGGTTTTGGACTGGGATCGAGGAATACCGTGCGCCGGCGCTGCACCCATTCGCGCACTTGGCTGACGCCGGCGACGTCGGCAAAGCTGGCGGTGGCGTACTCGTAGTGCAACAAGCCCGAGCGATTGAGCAGCTCGAACTTGGCCTTCATCAATTCGGGCAGATCGCTGGCGGTGAGCGCACCGTCGTTATAGATCAGTTTGCGCACAATGCGTCGCGCATCCGGCCCGCTCAGTCCCACCAGGTTGCGCACGATGGTGCGGGCGGCTTCGTTATCCACTTCCAGCGTGCGGTTGTGTTCGCGTTGCCAGGCGGTCGCCTCGCCGCGCAGGATGCCGGCGAGTTCCTTGATGTCGGGCAGCGCCAGTGGCACGCGTGTGGCGAGCGCATCCAATTCCTGCGGCAATTCCACTTTCGCGCCAACCAGCACCAGCGTGTGCGGCGCGCAGCGTTGGCGCTGCACGATTTCGCGCATCTGCCGCAGCGTGACGGCGTATTGCAGGCAGGGCTGGAAATCGAACAGCAGATAGATGCTGCGCTGTTCCGCTTCGCGGATGGCGTGAAGCGTGGAAGTGGCGTCGGCTGCCACCTCAAGCGTGCGCGGGCCGTTGAAATCCAGCCTTTCCAGACCGTCGGTCAACGTCCATCGCCACAATGGATGCAACGCCTGGGCGATGACATGGCGAAAACATTCGATAACCCGCTGTTCGTCAATCGTTTCGATCACCAGCAACGGCGTTGCCGCACGCACCAGCGTACTGAGGTCGTCCAACTCGCTCATGCACCCTCCCGCAAGGGCGACTAAGGTAGCAGAGCTGTCACGACCGGATCATGGCCCGGGGGTTACGTTCGCTGTGGACTAGGAGCCTGTCGAATTTTCGCCTCGACCACTCAAGTCCGACAGGCTCTTAGCGCCGGCTTGCACCGGCACCGTCCTGCCCCACACTGTCGAGCTTTCATGACGCTGGAGACTTTTCCATGCAGTTACGCAGCGATAATTTCCCGCACGGTCAGCCGATCCCGCCGCAACTGGCGTTCGCCCGACTCGGCAAGCCGGTGGCTTTGTCGGATAACGTGAGCCCGCATCTGGCCTGGAAGGACGCGCCGTCAGGCACGCGGTCGTTCGCGCTCACCTGCATCGATAACGACGTGCCGAGCAAACCCGATGACGTCAACAAGGAAGGCCGCACCGTACCGGCGGATCTGCCGCGTGTGGAATTCGTGCATTGGCTGATGGCGAACATTCCCGCCGAATGCGGCGAACTGGCCGAAGGCGCCTGCAGCGACGAGATCACCCCGCGCGGCAAGCGACAGCCATACGGCCCACCCGGCAGTGTGCAAGGCGTCAATAGCTATACCGACTGGTTCAAGGGCGACGTGCAGATGGAGGGCACCTATCTTGGCTACGACGGACCCTGCCCGCCCTGGAACGATTCACTGGTGCATCACTATCACTTCCGCGTTTACGCGCTGGACACGCCAGCGCTGCCGTTGATGCAAGGGTTCTCGCTGGAGGAATTGCGAGCGGCGATGGCCGGCCACGTGTTGGCCGAGGGTTTGCTCACCGGTACCTACAGCCTCAATCCCAACGTGCCGGCTTGAGTACGTTTGCAGAAAAACGCCGAAAAGAGCATTTTTCACGCCAGGACAGCATGCTGTATGGCACATGGAAAGCGGGCCGCGACAGGATGTTCCGGGATCGAGGAGGAATGCTGGCATGTTGCACTACGCCCTGGTCTTTCTGGTCATCGCTGTCATTGCTGCCCTGTTAGGTTTTACCGGCATAGCCGGTACGGCCGCATGGATTGCCAAGCTGCTGTTCGTGCTGTTTCTGGTTTTGGCGGTCATCGCCTTTTTCCGCCGGACCAGCTGAACAGTGCGAAGATTGGTTCAGCCAATCGCGCGGCAAACCGTTAGAGTGACCATTCTTGATCTCACGGAGCAACGTCATGAACAACGAAGTCCAGACGAACGAAGACAACGTCCACGGACGCATCGACCAAGGCGCCGAGCGCATCAAACAAGCCACTTCCGATGCCGTGGCGAGCAGCAAGGAAAAATTTGATCGCGCTGCCGATCGCGTCGAAGAGCGCGTGCATCACGCCACCGACAAGGCCGCCCACGCTGCCAATCGCGCCACCGACAAGGTCGCCGAAGCCACCGAGCGTGGGCGCGAGGCTTATGACCACGCCAGGGAACGCGCCGACGAATGGCTGGAAGAAGTACGCGAATACGTGCGCGAGAAACCTGTGCAAGCCGTAGCCATTGCCCTCGGCGCCGGCTGGTTGCTCGGCCGCATCCTGCGTCGTTGACCTTGGCCGGTCACTAGGCACGGAGGCGGGCGATGCACGATTCCGTGCGCGACAACCAAGCTGATGCGCAAGAGCCTGGCAGCGAAGCAGCATCGAACGGCTTGCTCGACGACCTTGGCCGGCTGGCGCGCGCCGTGCGCAGCCTGTTCGGCGCGCAACTGAGCCTGCTTGCGGCGGAACTGGGCCTGGCGCGCAGCGCCGTTTCCTGGCTGTTGGCGGCAGGCCTGGGCGCCACCATTGCCGGCGTGGGCCTTGGGCTTACCTTGCTCAGCCTGATCGGCTTCCTGCTGGCCAAGTGGCTTGGCTCATGGATCTTGGCTCTCGCCGTGCTTTCGGTGTTCGAGGTGCTGGTGCTGCTCGGTACCATCCTGCTGTTCCGCCGCTGCATGCATTGGATGAGCTTGCCGGGCACGCGGGAGGAATGGCGTGCGATCATGCGCGACACGGTCCACAAGGCCGAGCGCGATATCGATACCGGCAAGGGGGTCTGACATGAGCTTGTTCAAGCAACTGGCTAGGGTGGACAAGGCGCGCCAGCGCGTGGCCCGGCATCGGGAAGAAATGGCCAGGCCAGCGGCCGCGCTGCTGGAACGTGGCTACCACCATCCACTCACCACGATGGGCGCCGCTGCCGGGGCTGGATTCGTGCTCGGCAGCCTGGGTGTAGGTCCCCTGCGGGTACCCGGGTTGATCACGTCGGTTAGCGCCGGCCTGGCGGAAGTGGTGGCCTACGGCACGCGCCTGATTGCCGAAATGGGCATGGGCGACGGCAACGACGCCAGCGACAGCGACGAGTCATGACCTCAATCGAGCCCACGGTGCGGCCAAGCGTGGCCCCCGTGGACGAAGCACCGCACGGAACGCCGTCCGTGGGGGTTTCCGCCGGCATGGCGAAACAGATGCAGCAGGCCACGCGGGGCGTCTATCGCCTGCGTGGCCATTTGCGTGCCATCCGCATGGCGCTCAACGCCTTGCTGATCCTCGCCCTGCTCTACACCGTCACCCTGGTCAAAGCGTTGATCATTCCGCTGGTGCTGGCGGCTTTCATTGGTCTGGCGTTGAACCCCGTCGTGGCGCGCGGCACGCGCCATCACATTCCGCGTTGGCTCGGCGCGAGCGTGTTGATGGTCACGCTTATTACCGGAATCGTCGCCGGCATCAGCATGCTGACCCAGCCGGCGTTGGGCTGGCTGCATACTGCGCCGTCGCAGATACGCAGTTTTGTTCCCAAGCTGCAGCACCTTACTCGTCCGTTGGAAGCGGCAAGCCGCGCCACGCAGACCTTGGTCAATGGCCATCCCACGTTGTCGGCGCAGCAAAATCCTGGCGACGTGGCGATCAGCGTGTGGGACGTGCTGGCTGGTGCACCGAAAGTGTTGGCCGCCGTGCTCACCGTATTGCTGCTGGTGTATTTCTTCCTGGTCTACGGCGACCTCATCCTGCGCCGCCTGGTCGAGATCGCTCCCAGCTTCGGCTACAAGCGCCACGCGGTAAGCATCGTGCGCGGCATCCAGACCGAAGTGTCGCGCTACATTCTCACCACCATCCTCATCAATGCATCGCTGGGCATTGCCACCGCCGGCATGCTGTATCTGCTGCACATGCCCGACCCGCTGCTATGGGGCACGGTGGCGATGTTCGCCAATTTCATTCCGTACGTGGGCGCGATCGTTACCACCACCACGTTGTTGTTCGTGGGGCTGATCCATTTCGAAGTACTGGCCGATGCGTTGTTGCCGGCCTTGTGCTTCGCGTGCATCACCGCGGTCGAAGGCAACTTGATTACGCCATGGATACTTGGGCGACGCATGCGCGTGAGCCCCATCGCGATTCTGATCTGGCTGTTGATTTGGGGTTGGCTGTGGGGCGTACCGGGCGCCTTGCTGGCGGTGCCGATGTTGACCAGTGCGAAGCTGATCGCCGAGCGCGTGCGCGGGTGGGAGTGGTTTGCGCGGATGGTGCAGCGTTGATTCCTTAAAACTCGCGTGGAGCATTCCCTCCCCTACGTGTAGTAGGGGAGGGTTAGGGTGGGGTGAAGCAACCTCGCGTTGAACCCAAACATTGGCGCAAGCTCGTGCAACCCCACCCCAGCCCTCCCCTGTGTATGTACCGGAGACATGGTAGACAGGTGTTCGGGGACATGGTGGACACCTTCAAACTCAGTACCTGCTCTCACAAAGGAGACCGCAGGTGCCCTGGCAAGAGGTGTCTACCGTGCAACTTCGCG
>Ga0209258_100219_pt1 | contig 108974 bp, 95 predicted proteins | sample Araplaol_mTSA_r2_FD_184281 | JGI IMG/M metagenome (GOLD analysis project Ga0209258, IMG submission 184281) | Arabidopsis root microbial communities from North Carolina, USA - plate scrape CL_Col_mTSA_r2 (SPAdes) (version 2) | ecosystem: Host-associated > Plants > Roots > Endosphere | place: USA...
TTCTCTGATATTGTAAAGGAACGCCCCCTCAATGTACTGGTGGATTGCATCATACAAATTGATTAAACTGAGGCAAAAATAAACACTGACATTTACACACCATAGATGCTGTCTACCGGATGCTTACCTGCTTTATGCAGCGGAGTGCCAGCTATTGTCTGTGCCACCTGTTGCTCCAGCCACTGGCAGAGTGATACTAATATAGGAACGGATTGCTCCTGCCTTTTCTCAGTAATCTGATCGTAGTCTAATCCTTGCGCTTTACAAGCGGCTTCAATAGCATACAACGGTTTAAAGAAGTTATCCAGCGCATACCCTGCACGTTTAGCATCATAATCCATTGCCCTGACAAAGTAACGTCTGACATGCACAAGACACTGTTGATGGATAACTCCTGGTTGTCGCCCATATTTAGTATATACGCCAAAGCCATCAGTCATCAGATAACCCTTATACCCTGCAAGGACATCTGCAATATCCTTCTTCCCCCTGCCTGGCTGGTAGGAGAAACAAGCTATCCGCTGGACAGGGGTTAACATTCCCCACATCCATCCCATATGAGACTTTTTCCCTTTCTTCTTACTATCATCCAGCACTTTATAACAGCTCTCATCCACATGAAGATGTCTACTGTTTATAGTGTCTTTAAGTAATAAGTGCCAGAGAGGTTCAAGGACATCCGCGATTTTATTAGTATCAAATGACAAGGTGCTATAAGGGAGTGTTATACCATATTGAATAAACCGCTGTCGAAGACGCCATGTGGGAATGTGATATAAGAACTTATCTATCACCAGCATGACTAGTACGCTAATGTCTACTTTGCACTTTGGAATAGGATGCGAAGGTAATTTTTCCACCAACTGTTTTGCATACAACCCATCTTCAGATGGAACTATATAAACAGGTCTTTTTATAACTTTTAAATACCAGCGAAGTGGTGTGCAGGCCAGTTGTCGTGTTTCTTCAATGCGTAACAACCTCGCACCTGCCGGAAGATCTTTAACATCCAGCGTTATTACTTCTTCTTCCAGTCCTTCCGGGAAGTCGTGACGTCCTCCACTCTTCTTCGGCGTAACTGATACACTGCTTCTTACATGGGCCGCAATCATTTGTCTGCTATTCAGCTGACATACGCCCCATTCATCTACTTCCAGAGATAAGGTGCCTTGTATAACACCAGTCTGTGTTACAACAGCATCTGTATGCCTCTTTTCGCTTCTGATACCATGGATCCACTTTTTTACCATCCTGAGTTCATGGGTAATCCTGTCCATTTTCCCAAGTTCCTTTTGCTGTTTGTCAAGCAGCTGTTGCTGTTTAGTGATTGTCTGATCCTGATGGGTGATGATTGTATTGGATTGAACTAACTGTTCATCTTGTGAATGGATTGTCTGGTCTTTTTGTTCAAGCAAATCGCTTTGATCATTTAGCCGTTGTTGCTGCCTGATAATAATACAATCCTGATCTATCAACATCATATGAGTAGTCTCGCGTTCCTGCTGCATCAGAGACAGCTGCTCCTGCAACAGCGTTATCAACTGATCCTTTTCATCTACCTGATGAGCTGGTTTGTTAGCTGACTGATATATTTCGTGAGATTTTTTCATGTAGATATTCCTATAACAACAAAGGTTGATCTTTGTTTGATCCGCCTTTGTTGTTATAAAAATTTATTTTCATGATGATATAATCAGGAAAGATATCGTTGGTATTTATGGAAAGAAAGTCCTTTGATGATTGCCAGGAGTTCATTGGCATTTATCAACAGAGGCCCGCTATCATCCTGTGACGAATCCGGAAGTGTAAAGCGCCCTCTGTCAAGTTTTCTATAAAACATGGTAAATCCATTATCTTCATGCAGCAGGATCTTCATATGAGTTTTATCCTTGTTCAGGAATATGAAAATATCAGTATCCATGATACTCAACTGCATGATATTTATAACAATTCCACATAGCCCTGCAAAACTTTTTCGCATGTCAGTGGCACCAGCATAAAGAAAATACCGGTAACGGTCCGTAAATAAGGCTATACTGCTCATGCCATAAGAGATTTAAGATATTCCGCGCTTACTGGCTGATAAATATGAATCTCCCGAAATCGTGCAAACAGGTTTTCTCTAATTGGTGCTGCCTGCGAAACAGCAGGTATCATTTCTATAAATCCCGAAGAAGGAATATCGGGTCCGGTGCAATACTTTTTACGCCAATTGTAAAAGGTTGCCTCACTAATGTCATATGTCTGGCAGAATTCCTTTATACTTTTCCCTTGCTTATCGAAATTTTCCATTAGGGGTCTAATCTGATCAGGAGTTAATCGGTTGTCTACCCGCTTTTTCATTTTTATACTCATGGTATTATTTTGACCACCAAATTAAAGTACAGAAATTTCAGGGCAAGCGTGGGGCTGCTTGGAGGTTTACTCTTATACAACAACCCTTGAACGATTCTAGCCCCCACAGCCAAGTTTATTGGATTATTGTTATTGTTGGTTAATTCCAAATTAAGACAACCAACATAGCCAGGCTGAGCCATAGTGTTAATTGTTATTCCTAACCTAGCATAAGAACTACGCATGATCAACTTTAATACACAATCGTCCGGTAGCCTAACATATTCCAGTGTTACAGCCAGCACAGTCTGATGGGGATGCAAAATGAATGTCTCACCCAATTGTCGGCGAGTTGATTGAAAAAAGTGCTGTACGTTATGGTGTTCACCGTGATCATACCAATTGTTCTTTGACGCATTTATAAACGCCTCTCTACCTTGTGTGGAAACTAAAAAATCATAACCAAGCCGAAAATCAATACCTACCTGTCCGATCTGAATCTCAGTTAACAGCGGTCTAATAAATAAAGTATTTGTTTTTATCAACACCTGAATATCTTCTTTACTCAAATAACCAGGCATTATACTATCTCTGTGAGCTAAAGTTTCCTCATCAGCTATATATGTCTGTATAGGCGCTTCAGGCTCACTAACTAACTGGCTGCCTTTATTCCACTCTTGAACTGTAATATAATTACCGATGGCTTTTTCAACCAAATTATTGATTGCACTATAACACTTCAAATTCTCATTTGTATTCAGTTGTCTTAACATTACGTTGCGATGTTGCAACCATATTTTCCAAGCCGTCGGTAAGATACCATGTAACTCAGCCGAATCTGTAATAACAGGTGGCACAAGGTTAAAAAAATCTGCCGGAGCAATAACCTTATATTTTTGTTGCAAAATAGGTTTACCCAAACTCTTTAAAGTTTCATTAATAAGCTCTACAATAACATTGGGTCTATTATTAATATAATCGCTTACGACTTTCTCCCTATTTTGAGCAGATGGATGCGTACTATTATAGGCTACGCCGTCAGAATCTAAATAAGTAACTGGTTAGAAGTATTATCCACATACTGAGCCGCAAAAAGATCACAGAAATACTCCTTTAAATGTCTTAAACTCATTTGATTTTCACTATTAGCCTTTATTATCTCAGGCTTTGGTGATGCATCAATATAACTAGTTAGACCGGGAAGAAAACTTTTGATTTCTGCAAGTTGTGGATCATTATAATAGGTCCCTTCGTTAATCAAATACAAAATAAAATAATGTGCCCTGCTAATTAAAGAATATTTAGCATCAATAAAATGACCAAGTTCATGATAAAGTACCACTGTAGCAAAATAATCTCTTGCGAAAGTCCTAGGTAAATTTATCTGAACTAGTCTATGTTCAAAAACGATTCCATATTTTGTATTGATATCATTGTACAGATCGTCATCAATAGCCAACCACCTATCATAACTAAAGCCAGCCACATCATTTACGAGGCTGGTAACAATAATAAAATTATCATATGGGTCTAACGAGTCCTTCATAGCATGCGTTAAACACGCCACTATTTCATAAGGTATCTGATTTAGGGTACTACTATCTAGAAACTCAAGACTTTTGAAAATAAAGTCTAGGTGATTTTTGGGACCGTCATAAATTACAGTATCCTCCAATGCTGGATTAGCCATAACAAAAGCCTCTACTCTTTCAAATAACAAAACAAGTCTCTCTTGGTATCTTTGCTTTGGGGTATCGGAATACCGATTGTTACGAGCGCGATCAATTGCCTGCTTTGCATGTGCAAGCTGAACCAAGAGCAGTTCTTTGGTGTAAGACATTTAAGCAGAAATTACTTCCCGTTGGGTAGTGATAAGATCCAGTATATATTGGTAGTCCTTTTCAGACAGGTCTCTATTTAAGCCTGTAAAAAATTCCGGATCCTTTTGAGCAAGATAAACAATAACATCAAAACCCTGATTTGCAATCTTGAAAACGTCCTTTTCTTGTCGAGCAAGTAATTTTGCATCGTCGATTACAGGTTGAACAAGCGCTTTGTATTGATTTTCTCCACGCAACACATTTCTTAGAAAAGAAGCGAAATAATCGAACGATTGTTCCTGATGAGAATGTGAATAGAGCATATAATTCGCTTTTGGCAATGAGAAAATATTAAAGGGCGCGAAAATTAGCGTCTGGCCAAAAGCCAAGCTGCAGTAAAATGACAAACACCAATTTAAGTGCCTTTAATTATTATTGGCACCTACTAACCCCTAGCAAGGTACTAAGAATTTTATTCAAAAGGCATACCATCCACAATATTTCTACAGATAAGCATACGACAAAAAAACCTCATCACACTGATTATCAGCATAATAAAGATCGTTCAGCCGCTTCAAATACCATATAAGCAATTATGGGCAAATTTGAAGTGGAAACAGAGAGTATAACGCAATCCTAGAGATTATAATTGTTGAAAAGAAACTGGGCCGACGACGTAAATGGACAATGAAACACAGTGTGATTCACAATGCTCAGCATATATGAGATTGCAAAATTCCTGAATTACCATCATCTTGTAAGTAAACTCGCTTTTGCGTCCACCCAGGCATTGGCTCTAATATAATTTCTTTAGTAGTAGAAGCCAGTACCCCATTAGGTCAGACAACTTACAAATATCTGCCTACATATTTTGCGGTCTCAATCCTCATTTTTTATCAGTAAAAAACCGTAACATCGCGTACAGGGCATACCAGGCATAGATAAAATAACTTGACCGAACATGGAAAAAACTCTCTCACCGACATCATGTACCCATATCAATTAATTTGCTTTAGATGATCTTCCATTTTAAAATTTGTGCCTATCAACAGAGCTTATAATTATTTTAGAATTTTACGAAAAAAACGCCTCCAGATACTATCTATTGGTACATTTTCTTCAGTTGTATTGTTTTGTCCTGACGAATAGTACACATTTTTGGTATTGCTATCACTTTTACGTCCACCGAGAATTTCCTTCTGAGACCAACGATCTGCAAACTCAACACGGTTCTTTTTAATCCAATAATGGGATTGGCACTCAAAATTCCAGTTTCCAATGGAAGGGTATAAAGAAACGGTCTTACCATCAAAGGTCAACTTCCAGTCGGTAGGAGACAGCGGGGTTACCACTTCATTGCCACAGCCACACACACATTTGTGTATGGCCGTGCAATATTCTATAGATATATACAGTATTCCGTCTTCAACCTTTTCCGGAATGAACTCGACGAACTTATATTGCAGCATCTTCATTAAAAATTTTAGACACCCCTATTGAATAAGAGCTGTGATGCTCCATTTCCTGATCTACGTAAACACCAATGTACTTTTTCCATTTCAATACAGCGAAAACAGCATTTAATGCATTGAGTTCTGCGATTTGGATGTTGGTAGCATAGTCGTTGTTATCCGAATCCTCAGGAAAAATCCTAAGCCCAAGGTGATCGTTCTTGTTTCTGTTTGCAGAGGTGACTCTTACAGCACCGGTAAGCTTGTCATCAACAATATTAACGCCTAGGCCAACGTCAGAGAATGCTACTCCAACAGGCACTAGGTGATCAGTCAGCAACTTGCGGACCCGGTTTTTGTCAATGCAGATGAATACGTAGGTCATACTGTCTAATTCATGCAAGTTATTACTAGAAATATAGTATCCATGAACATGAATACCTTTATGCATTTTGGAATACATTTTTTTATAGTAGTCGACCTTACTGAGATTAGCTTCCAGGTCCTCCATCGATGCTGCACCAGGTGAACGGAAGGCATTGTGCTGATCAAAACTATCCCCGTCATAAAGGTGTATTTCTTTAACGGGAGTTTTTGCGACCATATCCAAGATATAGGCCCCAGTGCCCCCTAAACCTATTATTGCAATACATTCCTGATTATGCTTTGCATTGATCAGTTCAATATTCGCCCTGCTGGTGTTAGTATCTATATACTGAAACACTGTCTCGTTTTCACTGTCGGTAATAACCTTAAAGGTTTTTTCGGTTACGGTAGCATCCAGATACTTAGCAGGTGCTGATATAAGATCCGCATATCTTTTCACTTTTTCATAATAGTCTGGGTAACCATTTACCGGTTTATTAGAGAACGAACGATTGATGGTGATCTCTTGCTTCAGTTGTCGTGTGGTATTATCATGTTGAATGGCTGTCATCGTCGTTCCATCAACATTACAAGGATTATCACCTATAAAGTGAATTACATGATTATCAGGAGTGGTTGTACGGTAGTTATTACTTAAAGTAAGTGTACTCACCAGAGAACCGTAGTGAATCTGTTTAGTTGCATCGACGTAAGGAATGTGGTGGGTATATAAATACCCACCACTTACCTCGATTTCATAACCCTCATCACGTAAACGCTTGAGGTCCGGACTATGATTTATCAGTTGCTGTGACATCAAATATCATTTTATTTTTAACACGTACAATTGAATTTTTTACCATAGTTCCTTCCGGTTTAGGATCCCAACCGCGACTATATGTTACAGTGTAACCTTTGTCAGGATTGTCATCATAAGCACCGAAAGCCAGCACAACCACCTGTTCAAAGGAGATAGTCGGCTCTCTCCATTCTTTTTCCCTGGCATTAACGATGATGATATACTCATGCTTTGGAGATTTGGAGATGAAGCGTTCTTTTCCAGGTCTGGCTAAGTCTACTTCTGTATCATTAAATATAAGTTCATCCTGCCATCCCTCTTCTATATCCAGGTATATTTCATCCTGAGCAGGTATATTACCGAGGTCCCGGATTTGGGTGCCAGTGATGTACTGAATATACCAAGTGAAGGGCTGACCATTGATGAAGAAATGAAGCTTTTTCTTAACGAAGAACGACTCAACTTCTGGTCTTGCCAGGTTGACAGATTTATCGTTCTCTATTAACTCATCCTGATAAGGCTTCTTGATTGACAAGTATAATTCTGTTTCTAACGGTATACCAGCCATTTGTTTTAATTCTGCTCCTGTCTTATACTGATCGAAGGTTTCATATTCTTTACCCTCGATTGTGAACCGTAAAGGTTCCTTTGGTTGATGGGCATGGGATGCACCATCATGATTTTGCAAACTCATGTTATGTATTTTTGGATTAATTAGTAAACCCAGCATTACTGCACTAACAGTAATACCAATCTTTGTTGTTGGTGATTAGAATTTGTGGTTGCTGCTAAAAGTTTAGGTTATTAATACCAAGCTTACCGTTTTAGGCAAACAGTAAGGTTAAAATCCACAAAAGGCTTGCTTAAGTCGAGTAAAGGAGGTAGATTTGAGCTGTCAAACTGTTTACTACCAAAGGCCCTGCAAAGGCTTTTGTTTCCTTTAAGGAATTGAAGCCAAGTGAATTTCGCTTGGTTTTTTTTATTTTCTGGTCATACCTGTCCTCATTTAGTGTTTAGTGTCCTTTGAAGATTTGGGATCATTACCCGGCTTCACCGTGTCGCTATCTCTAATTGGTCCACCATTGGGTTTGTGAATTCTAACTTCTCCACCTCCATTATTGGATGAGAACTGTTTAGCAAGCTGCTCTGCCTGCTTCTGGGTATCGGCAATAGCAGACGCTTTTTTACCACCCTCTTTTTGGACGTTCCATCCGTCCTGTCCATTCTTCTGTGTTACATGATAGTTTGCCATATTATTTGTTTTTATCAGTGTTTTGTTAATCGTATAGCAGCTTTGTGACTATTGTCCATCACCCTAACGAGCTAAACATTTGCCGAATGCCATTAAACTGCAGTCGTTTTATACCACGAAAATAAGAAAGTTTGATGTATCAAACAAAATTTTTCACATAATCAAATTGACTCAACAAATAAAAATGTTCAATAAAATTAAATTTTAGAAATTTTCGTATGTTTGTATTATGAAATCACTGGGTATAACACTTAAAGAGGCAAGAGAAAGAAACGGCTTTACTCTTCGTGAAGTGGATAAAGCTACAGGCATTTCAAGTGCATATCTTAGTCAGTTAGAAAATGACCATGCAAAAAATCCTTCTGCCAGTATGCTTTATAAATTGGCATCCCTGTACGGTGAGGAATTAAATAATCTTTTAAGGGCTGCTGGAATTATTTCCGGTCCAATCGAGGCAAAGACAAAGCCATCTTCTGAAGAATTATTGGCAAAGCAAATCGCTTTTTACGCCAAAGACCTATCAAACGAGCAAAAAGAAGAAATCATCGAATATATACGAATGAAGATTAAGCTCAATAAGAAAAATGGCTAATATAACTTCTCAGACGGATATCGAAAGCAAAGTTCTTGATATTCTTAAGCAGTCAAAGGCGCTTGATATTTTTCCTACTCCTGTAGACAGGATTGTATCTTGTGCAGATTTGATTGTGGATGGAAAAATCGACCTCGCTCATTACAAAGAGTCTTTTTTTAAGAAACTGGTTAAGCCGTTAAAGAATACGCTAATAGACCTAAGAGGCTTTGTAGACCGAAGAGAGAAAGTTATTTATGTTGACCATAGCATGAGGGAAAGCCGGAAAAACTTTGTCAAACTACATGAAACAGGTCATATAATTTTACCGTGGCAGGCAGCAGTACTTAATTGTGCAGATAATGACGATACGCTGAATCCATCTGTAGATGAAGAGTTTGAAGCGGAAGCAAATTATTTTGCTTCCGCTGCTTTTTTCCAACTCGACCGTTTTGATGCAGAGGTCAGAAAATTGGGTTTGGGAATAGATGCATCGCGGGCCCTTTCCACTCGTTTTGGGGCTTCCATCCATGCTGCTTTAAGAAGAATGGTGGAGTTTCAAAATAGAAGGTGCGCTCTTATTGTTCTCGAAGGTAAAACAAGAGAAAGTTGCAAAACAAGAGATGTTTTTCAATCTGAAAGCTTTAAAGCTTACTTTGGTGAAATACTTTTACCTGAAAAATTGGATAGAGCATTTCTGTTTGCAGCAGATTATCTTAATAATCGAAGGCATCAGTTAGATAAAGATGTTAGTCTGCCAACGACTACCGGATTGATAGCAATGAAATATCAGTTCTTTTATAATGGCTATAATGGCTTTGTTTTCCTCTACCCTGAAGGAGAGTTACCCAAGCCAAAAATAAATTACATCATAAAGGAGAAGGAATTTTAAATAACGTTGATTGCTATTTGTGAAAAGTAGTGACCAAATCGATAAAGCATAAATAACAAAAGGCTAATAGTAATTCTATACTACGAACTATTGACTTCTGCGTTATTCATAACAATTGGATTTACATAATAAAAATGTATAATCCAGGCATGAGTAAACTAATGGGACTACCAATTGCTGATCTATATATCAGAGTAAGTACAGAAGAACAGGCAGACTAAGGCTTTTCTCAACGCTACCAGGAAGAAGTATTAAGAAGATACTGTGAAGCAAATAGCATTCACGTGAAATCTGTTATTTATGAAGACATCTCTGCAAAAACTCTCAATCGGCCACAATGGATTAAGTTATTCAACTTCTACAAGAAAAGCAAAGTCAATCGCCCACAATTACTTCTATTCACAAAATGGGATACCCACGACCCTGGAAATTGACCTATTAAATGATTTACCGTTTGTAATACGTGTTCTGAGTAGATTAACAATTCTGCGATCAGCGTTCTCTTTGCTCATCTGAGCCAGCTACTACAAGGGAGGTTTATGATGCTATCATATGAAATATCTATATTTATATGGATAATTGTAGATTACTATGCTCAGTTGACGGCAACTTTACAGTTGTACCTCGGTAACCTGGTTATTGTAATCCAATACCTCCACCTTACACTTTTTAAAATCATTTACAGTGAGGTGTCCCCAAAAACGGTTTCAGACCTTTTGGGCAGGTTGACTGATCGGGACCTACTTACCATTTAACTAATTGTACAGATTGATGAAAAAAACCGCCATAGTAATAGGTGTTAATAATACGGAACGTATGCCGCCCCTGGCAGGTGCTGTTTCTGGCGCCAAGGATTTTGCAGCCTGGGCCGCCTCACAACAATTTCATGTAGAACTTCATACCGACGAACATCGGGACGTGACGTTTGACGATGTATATGCCAGTGTGGACAAAGTCATTGGCTCTAGGAAATGCAAAACACTTGTTATTTTCTTTGCAGGTCATGGTAGATGGAAAGGAGTGGGTACTGAAACATGGTTGCTTTCCAAGACGTCCAGGCCAGCACAAGGTATTGAAGTTTATCCAACTTCGCTACTGGCAACTGGGTCTGGCATACCGCACGTAATCTTTATCTCTGATGCTTGCAGGTCGGTCATTACCGACCCGGTTGTAATAAATATGGCCGCCCAGCCGCTATTCCCATTCATGCAATCTTCGGTAGACACAAAAATAGATCTGATGTTCTCCTGCCTGCCCAGCGAGGCATCTTATGAAACCAAACCCGGTTCAGACGGCAGCAAGGTATTCGGCATTTACACAAACCTGGTACTAAATGGGCTAAATGGTAATGTTGCAGAAATCAAAACTGCGTTGCGTCCCAAAAATGGGGTCCGCAAGTTGGTCGTTGATGGAAACAAGTTACATGAGTATCTTTGGAAAGTCCTTCCAGAGGAAGTAACCAAACGAGATCCCAATGCTACACAGCGCCCACATTCCCAAATTGGATCGCGGCTTCCTAAACAATACCTTGCCGAGTTTAACGACAACACTTACACCCCTGATCCGATACCAACAGAAAAAGTTCTAGGCGAAAAACTAGTTCATCAACCGGAATTTCAAGCAGTACGAAGGTCTCTGTTGATGCTGGAGGATGGTCTGTATGAAAGAAAATCCCTGGAAGCATTGTTAGGTACTGATCCAGGCTTTGAGCCGATGGAATACTATAATTTTAAGCAGCAAACTAGGGAAATAACTTCCAAAATGGCTGCTTCCCCTGAACAAAAGGGTAACCTGTTAATTTATGAAAGTTCCGATTTGCCAACCAGCTCTGGTTATTCCCTCCACATTGCCCGTCCACACATACCATCTGAGAAGGATTTTGTAGGAGGTACCAGCCAGTTGAAGAGTGTCATTCGACATTTAGATGATGGTCATACTTTCATTGGAACCACAGACAACAGGGATCAGCAGCTATTGCTGAATTTACATGATGGCCGTATGGTGTTAATTCCCATGCTCAAAAATTTTATTGGCAAACTCTGGATGCGGGAAGAAAAAGTGATGCATATTTCCTTTCAACCTACAGCACGGCATGATAAATACAGTGGTTATTTTGACCAATATGAACAGATTGAGAACAGGATCTCGCTGATGATAAGCGTGGCACATACTGGCGCCAACAAGCTACTGCTTAGCACCAACGCCAAGGAGCTGTTGGCTGATTATCTGCGAAGAGGCAAAGCATTTGATCCTGTACTGGGTCTATATGCTGCTTATATGTATGCGCAGGCAGGCCTCAAAAAAGATGTAATATCGGTTTACCGCTACATGCTTCAGGAACAGGAACCTATACTATTTGATGTGCAGATACTTGCTATATTATTAGGGGCTAGAAAGAGCAGACCGCAGGATGACGAGATCCTACGAACTGGTTATCCTGTCCTTATTCAGGGATGGCAACACATACCAAAAGAGGTTATGATATTTAGGCCAGACCTACAACAATTATATAACCAGTTGGTACCTGGCTTGTGGACCACTTTTAAAAGCGAAGCCCGCCTCCTCCTTTATTAAAACAGATAATACTTATGGCAAAACTAGTATTCATTCATGGAAGAGGACAGCGTAAGAAAAATCATGAGAAATTAAGACAACAATGGATCACAGCACTTAATTCCGGCCTTACTGCTTGTAATCTAACAATGCCGGAAGGGACCGAGATAGCACTTCCCTTCTATGGTATTGAACTCGATCAGCTACGCAAAGATTATGTTCCGGGTCAGCTTCAGACAAGGGGTGAGGACCTAGCGGTTGATGCACCGTTATATTTGGATTTATTGACAGAGTTGGCGGAGAATGCTGGTGTGACCCAAGATGAAATTCAACGGCACATGGACCCAGAGTTAATAGCGCGGGGACTGAAAAGCAACGCATTAACACGTGCACTGGGAAAGGCTTTGGATAACAAATTTACAGGTGACTTTTCTTTAAACATCATCACCCGTGATGTGTTTGACTATTTAACCAAGCCCGCCATTACCCAAGTCATTAATAAACTGGTATTACATGAAGTTGGCACAACACCCTGCGTTGTTGTCGGGCATTCCCTGGGCTCCGTCATAGGGTATAACATACTGGCAGAATATGCTGATGAACTAGATGTTCAAAGCTATGTGACTGTCGGATCCCCACTTGGTTTGAGGGCCATGGGTACCCATATTTTTTCACCGATCACTATGCCGGAATGTATCCGGGACAGGTGGTTTAACGCCTATGATCGCAAAGACGTCGTTGCACTGAAACCCCTTATTAAGAACTATTTTGATATAGAACCGGAACCTTTCGATTATGGGCTTGTTAATAACAGTTACGATGACCATCATGGAATCGAGGGATATCTGGGGGATCCGGCAGTAGCGCAAGAAATTTATGACCAGTTAAAAAAACTAGGCTGAGCCTCTCTACAACAGTGAATAAACGCAGTGCATGTGCCGTAAGCTCCTGTTCAGCGACGCGGTGGGTGGATAGATTTGCTGTTGGAATAGAAAATATTAAGGTAACAGCGCTGCTCAATGGCAGTAATTGCATCCCTGATTCGTAAGTAATCATTAAGGACAAAAAATAGAATTATCGATCGGTATCAGCTAATCACTGCCCACCTACCTAGTCATCGGCTAACTGCTCCTTTTATTCAACAATCCTTGTCTGCAGGCTGATAATTGAACTTTTTTATGATCTGCGCAAAATTACTGTGCCTGAAGGTCGAATTACGGACGTCCAAGCTTCTCATGGAGGAATTGACAATATGTTAGATGCGGCACTAAAAAACATGACTAAACTCTACTTTTTATATAAACATGAGTCGGTTGAGCAGAAAATAAGAATAATTGTTTCGACATATCCCGAAAAATTCCTTTTGATGGCACCGGATGTCCAAACGCGAAAGTGAAAGTTGTATTCCTCTTGCAATTTCATAAGGAACAACTCAATTCAGAGTCTTGTTATTTTATAAACAAAAAATGCATTCAGTTGATCTCTACATCAGGGTAAGTACCGACGAACAAGCTGATAAAGGCTTCTCCCAGCGCTATCAGGGAGAAGTTCTAAAAAAGTACTGCGAGTTAAATAAAATGCAGGTTAGAACAATGTATTTCGAAGACCATTCGGCAAAGAACTTCAACAGGCCAGAATGGAATAAGCTGTTCTACTCATACAAAAAGAACAAAAAAGACCGTCCGAAATTCGTCCTCTTTACAAAGTGGGATAGATTTAGCAGGAAAGCAGGTGACGCATATTCTATGATCCATATATTAGAAATGTTGGGAATAGGCGTCACGGCAATTGAACAACCATTAGATCTTAGTATTCCAGAAAACCTACTGATGCTTGCTATATATCTCGCGACTCCCGAAGTTGAAAATGCCAGGCGAGGGCTTAATATCAAACAGGGATTACGAAGAGCTAAAAAGGAAGGTCGCTGTCCAGGATTGGCCCCAGTTGGCTTTGTCAACATGGCAACAGAATCCGGGGAAAAGTATATCACTCCTGTCAAGCCGTTAGCTGATATCATGCGTTTAGCTTTCGAACTAATCGCTGCAAGAACCCACAATATTGCCCAAGCATACCAGTCTGCAGTTGATAATGGTTTCCCGAAAAGTAAAAACTGCTTCTGGAGAGCAATTAGAAATCCTCTATACTGTGGTAAAATACTTATACCAGCGACTGAAAATGAAATAGAGTGGTATGCCCAAGGTTTGCATATTCCAATCATATCTGAAGCCCTCTTTTCTAAAGTTCAACAAATAATCAATCGAAAAAAACAAAAACCGTCTAAACGGTCTGCCAATGAAAACCTACTTCCATTAAGAGGATTTCTTATGTGCAAAGACTGTGGCAAAACAATGACTGGTAGCTGTTCTCAAGGGCGTAGTAAAAAGTATTATTACTATCATTGCCGTTCATCTTGCGGATGTCACCTCCGAGCAGATAGTATGCATCTACAGCTATTCGAAGAACTGCAATCTTTCAAACTTGTCAAGATTTATTCACCAATCTGTGAAAAAATACTGAAGCAAACGCTTACCAGTGAACAGCAGTTCAAGGTACATGCAGCTTCCCACTTAACAATGGGAATAAATGAATTAACTGATAGAATAAGTAGATCCAGGGAACTTACTGCTTAAAGGAGATATTGACGGAGCCGATTATAAAAAAATCAAGACGGATTGCGAAACAGATATCAACATTCTGGGTGAAAAACTTTCTGTACAGCATATAAAGAGCAGACAGCTTTGTAAAGATGTAAACATCAGAATAATGCTGTTTTCAAGGCTTTATCAGGTTTATGACGAAGGAGATATTCAAACAAAGCGGACATTGACTTCACTAATTTTTAATGACTATCTAATGTCGATGGAACCACTATCTATAGTACTCGCCTGAATAACGCCATGAATATTCTGTATAAACAGGATACCCCTTTTAAAGGGACTTTCGCTTTCATTAACCTTCCTTCCAGGAAGCCGGCTTTAACAAGAGGGAAAGAACAACTAAGTTTCAGTTCCGAGAATTGCGATATGCTAACGGAGGATTTTATCGGCTGTATATACAAGGATGCTAGAAAGAAGATGAAAATTAACTACTGAAAACCAATCAATTAGAAGTAATTAAAAAGGCCATCTTTTGCAAGACAGCCTTTCAATTGTTTTTCCGATTTTTCCCACATGGGTAAATCTGGGGTGTGGAGCCGGAGGGAGTCGAACCCTCGTCCAAACATATCCGCCGAAAGCTTTCTACATGCTTATTTACGCATTGTGTTTTCGAGACATGGCAAGGGGCGTAACTAACCAACCTAGTCCTTATCCGTTGTTATTTCAGTATTCACTCACGGAAACCATGAATACCTATTCTGCTATTGGTTTGATTCAGCGGAATGAGTCACAGCAGACAGCAACTCAAGCGGCCATAATGGGGCTTAATCTATGATTAAGCAGCCATAGCGTAGTTAGACTCGCCTTTTGAAGTTTGTGTATTCAGATTTACGTGCTAATTACACAACGCACGACATGCTTACACTCTCAAAGATCTATGCTGTCAAAACCGGGCGGCCCCAATTGCTTCACAGCAGTCGGCAAAGATACAGTATTATTTAACATAAAAAAAGGAAGGAGCCTTTGTAAGACTCCTTCCCGGTATAATTTAGATACAAAATTACTTATGGAAAATGTTCCTCCAGATGTCCAGACCATTCGCATACAGCAATAATCCGAATAAGAGGACCATCCCTACGATCTGTGCATATTCCAGGAACTTCTCGCTTGGTTTACGGCCTGTAATGATCTCGTACAATAAGAACAGCACATGACCACCATCGAGGGCAGGAATAGGCAGAATATTCATGAATGCGAGGATGATAGATAATAAAGCCGTCATCTCCCAGAAAGACATCCAGTCCCACTCGCCAGGGAATAAATTACCGATACTTAGGAACCCTCCTAATGATTCACTTGCCTTTACTTCTTTGGAAACGAAGATCAGACGCAACTGCTGCACATACTTAACTAAAGTATTGATGCACTTGCTGAAACCGGCAGGTATTGCTTCAAAGAAGCCGTATTGCTTGGTCACAAATGTAAACACCTTGTCAGGAGAAACACAAGACATACCTAAAGTAGCAGATGCCGGTACATTCGCAATTAACCGGATAGTATCCCCGTCACGCAGGACTTCTACCGGTACCTGTTTGTTCTTGTTGGCAATCGTTGCTTTTCTGAATTCGTGAAAGTAGTAAGCAGGCTGTCCGTTCAGGCTCAGTACCTGGTCTCCTTTACGGAAACCGGCTTTTTCTGCCTCAGAACCTTTTACGACTGAGTCTACTTTAAAAGGAAGACGGATATTGAGCAACGTGCCTTTTTCCTTGATCATTTCGCGTTTGAAACCATCCGGAATAGGAATATCCAGATGCTGACCGTCACGATTTACCTGGATACTGCTGGCCTCGCGCAACAGGATCTCTGCAGGGATAGCCCTGAAGTTCTCAACAGGCTTATTGTTTACGGAAAGGATCATATCACCGTCTTTCAGGCCGATACTTCCGGCCAGTGAATCAACGGCTACACCATATTTTACGTTTTGGGTAGGCAGATAACTTTCTCCCCAGTGCCATAACATCATCGCATAGATCAGGAATCCTAACAACAGGTTAACAGTTACCCCTCCTATCATGATGATCAGACGCTGCCAGGCCGGTTTGGAACGGAATTCATGGGGTTCGGGAGGTTTTGCCAACTGCTCGCGGTCCATACTTTCGTCTACCATGCCGGAGATTTTTACGTATCCCCCTAATGGCAACCATCCAATGCCGTATTCAGTATCCCCCTTTTTCTTTTTAAACAGGGAGAACCATGGATCAAAGAAAAGATAGAATTTTTCAACCCTGGCCCCGAAAAGCTTGGCAGGGATAAAGTGCCCAAGCTCATGTAATACTACCAGTATAGATAGTGACAGTACCAACTGCCCGGCCTTTACCAATATTTCTTGTGTGGTCATGTAAATTTGTCTGACAGTAAATATATATTGTTCTTAATCCATAAAGGCTTACAAATATAGCAGCACTAACTGCGACACCGCATCTATGGACTTTAAATTACAATTGCATTGATCATGGCATTGGCATACTCTCTTGCGGCCTGATCGCTTTCATAATAGTTGTGCAAGGTAGGTTTTTCAATGAAGGGAACCTTTACCATAATTTCCTCGATTACTTCAGTCATCTGCAGGAAGCCTATCCTGTTCTTGAGAAAAGCATGCACCACCTCTTCATTGGCGGCATTCATGACACAGGCAGCATTTCCTCCTTTATGCATTGCCTCAATGGCAATAGCCAGGTTACGGAATGTTTTGGTGTCCGGCTGTTCAAAGGTAAGGCTGGGGTTGTTCCTGAAAGAAAACCGGGCGAAATCGTTAGACAAACGTTGGGGATATCCTAAGGCAAACTGGATAGGCACCTTCATGTCCGGTACGCCCATCTGTGCTTTCATAGATCCGTCTACAAACTGTACCATGGAATGAATAATAGACTGAGGATGGACTACTACCTCAATTTTCTCCGGCGCCAGGTTAAATAACCAGCGCGCCTCTATCATTTCCAGCCCTTTATTCATCAGGGTAGCACAGTCGATCGTTATTTTAGCCCCCATTCTCCAGTTAGGATGCTGAAGGGCATGGTCTTTCTTTACGTTGATAAGGAAGTTAGGTTTTTTGCCCAGGAATGGCCCTCCGGAAGCGGTGAGTATCACCTTTTCCACTTTACTGAAGGATTCTCCCATCAGGCACTGGAAAATGGCGGAATGCTCGGAATCTACCGGGATTACCGGTACATTTTTCCTGGCGGCCGCTGCCATTACAATATCGCCGGCCACTACCAGGGTTTCCTTGTTAGCCAGTGCAACAGGTGTACCCTGCTCTATGGCAGCCAGTGTAGGCGCCAGTCCGGCAAAGCCCATTACTGCGGCCAGTACCATATCAATAGTATCCCATGCCGCTACTTCCACCATTGCTTTTGCACCGGCAAACACTTTGATCCCTTTATCAAATAAGACTTCTTTAACCTTTTCATACTTTGTTTCGTCCGCTATCACTACGGCATTGGGACGGTATAACAGTGCCTGCTCAATGAGCAGGTCTGCGTTCTGTCCGGCAGTGAGCACTTCCACGCTGAACTTGTCAGCATGCGCTGCGATGACCTCCAGCGCCTGTATTCCTATGGAACCTGTTGAGCCTAATATGGCAATATTCTTCTTACTCATTGTTGCAATAATAAGGGAAAAGTGAGAATTACAAATGCGAAATAAGTGTTAAGCAATTGAATTTCAGTACCCGTTTACAGCAGGTGATTCGCCAGCTCATCCGCCAGCGCTCTATCATTACTCAGGCGTGGCACTTTATTTTGTCCGCCGAGTTTACCCACTGATTTCATATAATCTATAAATCCGTTCTTACGTACTTGTCTGATTTTAAGGGGTTGCAGGATATTTCCCTTTAGAAGATCGAAGTAATAAATATTTTTCTGCTGAAGATTTTCATCTACTTTCTTTGCAAAGGCAGCCAGGTCGGCAGGAGTATTCTCAAATTCTACGAACCATTCGTGGAAAGGAAGTTCTCCCGGAGCATTTACCATAGGCGCCACAGTAAACTCTGTAATCTGCAACCCTTCTTCTTTAGCGGCTTTCATCAGACTGTATTCCACTTCCTCTCCTATCACATGTTCCCCGAATGCAGAAATAAAATGTTTGATACGTCCTGTCACCACCAAACGGTAAGGGTTTACGGATACGAATTTTACAGTATCCCCGATGTTATAACTCCATAACCCCGCATTGGTACTTACTACCAGTGCATAATTTACGCCAACTTCCACGTCCCTGAGAGATAAACGGGTAGGATTCTCATTGAAGATTTCCTGTGCAGGAATAAATTCATAGAAAATACCGGAGTTTGTATTCAGCAGTAATCCTTTATGCTCCTGCGTATCCTGGAAGGCAAAGAAGCCTTCTGATGCCGGAAAAGTTTCTACAGTATTAATAGGGCGACCAATAGACGCCAGTAATTTGGCCCTGTAAGGTTCGAAATTCACACCACCGTATACGAGTACATCCAGGTTCTTAAACAGCTCTCCTACCGGTTTTCCACTTCTTTCAATAAGCCTGTCGAAGTACATCTGCATCCATGGTGGTATACCACTGATAAGCGTCATATCCTGGCCGATGGTCTCGTCTACTATCTTATCCAGCTTGGTTTCCCAGTCTTCTATACAGTTCGTTTCGTAAGTGGGTAACTGGTTGGTACGCAGGTAACGGGGAATATGATGATTGACAATCCCGCTGAGACGACCATAAGGAATACCACCCACACGTTCCAACACAGGAGAGCCGGATAAAAATATAAGTTTACCATCAGCAAAGTCTGTGTGTCCTGTTTCTGACATATAGTTCAGCAGCGCATTGCGGGCCGTATCCATATGATTGGAAATAGAATCTTTGGTAATGGGAATATATTTTACACCACTTGTTGTTCCTGATGTTTTAGCCAGATAAATGGGTAATCCCTTCCAGAGTACATTCTGTTTTCCGTCCTTGATCTTATTAATATAAGGCTTAAACTGCTCATAGTCGCGGATAGGAACAGCCTGTTTATAGTCATTATAAGAATTGATATTATCAAAATGATGGTCTTTCCCGAATTCCGTTTTCCGGCCCGTTTTTATCAACTCCTCCAGAATTGCTTCCTGGTCTTCTACCGCCCGTTGCATTTCCTTCCGTATTTTGTTCGCTACTATGGAAGCAAATGGTTTGGCAAGCAGTGATTTAAGCTTCATGCCCATTATTTTAGAATATGTGAAAGGACAAATGTATAAAATAAAAATTGTTATGAAAGCCCTATGTTACAAGGCTTACGGGGAGAATACCTACATGCTGCCATCCCTTTGCAGCTTACAGCAGATAAGGAATTCAGCATATTGTAACCAACTATATTAAAATAAAGTACGTATCTTTGAAAAGGTTAAGTGTTTTCTCTCTAAAAAGTACCTGTATTGTGTACAGTTATTAAATAAAGAGAAAACTTTGTCAATTTGAAAACAAATCCTACTTTTGCAGGAAATTATTTTTGGATAACTATGTTTGCAGTTGTAAAAATCGCAGGTCAGCAATTCAAAGTACAAAAAGACCAGGAAATCTTTGTACAACAATTACAGGGAAATATTGGAGATAAAGTGCAGTTCTCTGACGTGTTGTTAACAGATAATGGCGGCCAGCTGACCGTTGGTACTGATGTAAAATCAGTGGTTAAAGCAGAGATCCTGAGACATGTTCAGGGTGATAAAGTGATTGCTTTTAAAATGAAGCGCAGAAAGGGCTTCAGGAAAAAGATAGGTCACCGTACACACTTTACGCAGATCCGGATCAATGAGATTGCTTAATTATTATTAGATAAAGTTTAAAACCTTGCATTAGAAATGGCACATAAAAAAGGTGAAGGTAGTGTAAAAAACGGCCGTGACTCTCAGAGCAAAAGGCTCGGAGTAAAAATATTTGGTGGTCAGGCGGCTGCTTCTGGGAATATCATTATTCGCCAGCGCGGTACCGTATATCATCCTGGACAGAATGTAGGCATTGGTAAAGATTTTACCATCTTTGCAGTAGCTGACGGTGTAGTTGAGTTCAGAAAAGGACGTGAAAACAGGACCATCGTTTCCGTAAAATCATTTGACACCACTGCCCAGGCGTAAGCCCGGGTAGTGTTTGCCATAAAGTTTTTTTTAATACCCAATTTTAATTACTAACCCAAAAATTCAAAAAACAATGGCAACAATTAAAAAAGCTGCAAAAAAAGCCGCGCCTAAAAAGGCCGCTGCTAAGAAAGCTGCACCAAAGAAAGCCGCCGCTAAGAAGGCTGCTCCTAAAAAAGCTGCTGCTAAGAAGGCTGCTCCTAAAAAGAAAGCTGCTGCTAAGAAAGTAGCTCCTAAAAAGGCTGCTGCTAAGAAAGCTGCTCCTAAAAAGGCTGCTGCTAAGAAAGCTGCTCCTAAAAAGAAAGTAGCTGCTAAGAAAGCTGCTCCTAAAAAGGCCGCTGCTAAGAAAGCTGCTCCTAAAAAGGCTGCTGCTAAGAAAGCTGCTCCTAAAAAAGCCGCTGCTAAGAAAGCTGCTCCTAAAAAAGCCGCTGCTAAGAAAGCTGCTCCTAAAAAGAAAGTTGCGAAGAAGAAACCAGTTGTTGCTCCAGTAGCACCTACTGATTCTCAGCCAACTGAAATGTAGTCTAAGATTTACACACAGTAACATAAAGGTCCTGGCAATTGCCAGGACTTTTTATTTTGTATACATATCCCCCTCCTCCCAAAAAACTCCCTCCTTACTTTCTCTCAAAAAAACGAAATTCGCAGTTCAATTGATACGAACATGCTCGACAACTATACTATAGCTGATAATTTCGCCCTGTTATCCAAACTGATGGATATTCACGGAGAGAACAGTTTTAAAGCTAAATCTTACGCGACTGCTGCTTTTACAGTTGAAAAGCTGCCCGTACAATTACAGGATACCCCTACCGAAGAGATCTCCAAGATCAAAGGGATCGGCGACTCTACCGGTAAAGGCATCCAGGAGATGTTACAATCTGGAAAGTTCACCCAACTGGAAACATATATTGAGAAAACACCTCCGGGTATCCTCGAAATGCTGAAAATAAAAGGACTGGGACCTAAAAAGATAGCTACCATCTGGAAAGAACTGGAAGTAGAATCTTTAGGCGAACTTTTGTATGCCTGCAATGAGAACCGCCTCATGCTGCTGAAAGGCTTTGGACAGAAAACACAGGACTCCGTTAAACAAAGCATAGAGTTTTATTTCAGTAACCGGGACCGCTTCCTGTATGCAGAAGTAGCTGCCACCGCCACTGCTATTGAAAAAGAATTGCAACAACTGTTCGCTCCTGCTGAAGTATCCCTTACCGGGCATATACGGCGGAACGAAATAATTATAGATGAGATTGAACTGGTGATAGCTACTCCTGCAACAGAGATACAACAAAAACTGGCAGCAGTGGCTTCACTCACTTTTGTAGAAGAAACCCCTTCTGCCCTGCTGTGGCAAAACGAGCAAAAAGTAAAAATAAAGATCTACCCTACTGCCGCAGATGATTTCGGGAAAACACTATTCTCTACTACTGCGGATACGAATTTCCTGGAACATTTCAGTGAAAACGGCGGACTGACACCACTTCCTGCTGGTATTTCAGAAACTGCTATTTTCCAGTATACAGGGATGGACTACATAGAACCCTGCCTGCGTAACAGCAGCAAGGTGATAGACTTAGCACGTAATCAGCAGCTGCCGGACTTAATCAGGCCTTCAGATATCAAAGGCATCATTCATGCACATAGTACCTGGAGCGATGGTGAACATACTTTAGAAGCAATGGCCCTGGCTGCGAAAGAACAGGGATTCGAATACCTGGTGATCAGTGATCACTCCCGCTCTGCATTTTACGCTAACGGGCTTTCTATTGAAAGAATACAGGCACAACATGCAGAGATAGATGAGCTGAATAAAAAGCTAGCGCCCTTCCGCATTTTCAAAAGTGTGGAAGCTGATATATTAAATGATGGCAGCCTGGATTACCCGGATGAAGTGCTGGCAACCTTTGATATGGTGATTGCCTCCGTACACTCCAACTTAAAGATGAATGAGGAAAAAGCAATGGCCCGCTTACTGAAAGCCATTGAGAATCCGTATACGACTATACTGGGCCATATGACGGGCAGACTGCTACTCAGCCGTAACGGTTATCCTGTTAACCATCATCAGATCATTGATGCCTGTGCCGCAAATAACGTCGTAATAGAACTGAATGCGCACCCGCGCAGATTAGATATAGACTGGCAATGGATACCATATGCCACAGAGAAGAACGTACTGCTTTCCATAGACCCGGATTCCCACAGCACTGCAGGATATAAGGATATTCATTATGGTACGCTGGCAGCCCGTAAAGGCGGACTTACCGCTGCGCAAAACCTCAGCAGCTTTGGAATTACAGAACTGGATGCTTATCTTAAGAACAAGAGAAAATAAGCAATATGAAACTGATCTATATCTATGACGCAATCTGTGGATGGTGTTATGGCTTTACACCCGTAATCCAGCAATTACAGGCACAATCCGGCCCGGAAATGGAGTTAGAGATACTTTCGGGCGGAATGATGCTGAGTGCTAACCACAGACAGGCATCTGCTATGTACACCTATATACAGGATGCACATAAAAAAGTGGAAGCTACAACAGGCATTAAGTTTGGGACTGCCTTCCTGGATGAATACCTGCAAACAGATGATATCATGGATTCAGAAAAACCAGGTGTTGCACTAACAGTGTTTAAACAATATCAGCCCGAGCAGGCGATTAATTTTGCACATGATATGCAGCTGGCACTTAATTATTGGGGGAAGAGCCTGAATAATGATGACACCTACTCAGCGCTACTGGAAAAGTACAATATACCTGTTGCAGAGTTTTTAAAGAAGATGCAGGAAGATGAGAATAAATATGCGACTCAGCAGGAGTTCAATATAGTGCAACAATGGGGTATTACAGGTTTTCCGGCAGCAATTCTGGACAACGGCGAGCAACTATATCTGATAGCCCGCGGATTTACACCATTGGAACGTATGCTGGCAACAATCAAAGAAATTACTAACGGCAAAGAATAAATATGTTTCAGATAAAAGAAGTCTCTGCAGCAGAGATACCGGTTATACAGAAACTGGTAGAACAGATATGGCGACCTACCTATCAAACAATCCTGAAACAGGAACAGATCGACTATATGTTAGCATTAATGTATAGCACAGCCACACTGACCAAACAATTTGCTGAAGGACAGCATTTTTTACTCTTGTATGATGATGCCACACCTATCGGTTACGCATCTTATGCATCTACGGATACGGCAGGTATTTATAAACTGCATAAGATATATGTGCACGGTGACTACCAGGGAAAAGGGGTAGGAAAATTATTTATCAATGCTGTTATCGATGCTGTAAAAGCATTGAACGGGACCATACTGGAACTGGATGTAAACAGATATAATAAAGCACGTTTCTTTTATGAAAAACAAGGCTTTACCATTTACAACGAGAAAGATACTGATATCGGAAATGGTTATTTTATGAATGACTATGAGATGAGAAAAGTATTATAGTATAAAAAAATCCAGCCTGGTAGAAATACCAAGCTGTTTCCCAAGTTAACCATTAAAAGACACAACTTTTCTAATTATATTAGAAGGTGATCGATGATCATTTCTCCTTCTGTATTAACTTACGACAAATGTTTAAACACGGTTTTGATAAAAGACCATTTTTACTGAAAAAGATATATCATATATAATAACTAGTTAATAGTCAGGTATATAGTAAAAAATCCCGCATAAAGTAATGCGGGATTTTTTTCAGGTATGTGTATTCGGTAAATATTTAGAAAACTCTAGGTGTTATTTCGTGGTCGCTGCTCCATCCGAAGCGGAAGTTAAGCATTACCTCATGAGATACAGACTGTGCCCCTTTCAGATTAGAATTAGTAGGCGTATCATAAGAGTAACCTAATTCAAACTGTGGCGTGATACGTACCTGCACCAGTCCGGTTACTGTCTTTTCTGAACGCCAGGAAGCGCCCAGCCATACCAGTTCTTTTAACAGTACACTGGCATTTATATCATACTGCATGCCATTCCCTTTTACTTCTCTCAATAATATGGAAGGTTTCAACAAAACATCATCATTCACCCTGTATGCATAACCTGCGGTTAAGTAATAATGCGGTTTTGTAATAATCCTGCTTACTCCTTTTTTACCCATGTCAAAACTTTTGAAGAGCGGAGAAGATAATCCCACATAGAAGTTTTCTTTGAACAAGGTAAAGCCAAAGCCTACATTCGTTTTCATGTAACTCTGGTTCTGGGCAAAGGCAGGGTCTGTTGTTGAGAGCTGACTGTTATTTTCTTTATATTGAGAGATCCCGACCTGTAAACCCAGGGATACGTTCCACTCGTCGTTCAATGCTACTTTCTGAGAAGCAATTGCATTAAAATCCGTTCTGGAATCTACGGTGATCGTTTCTTTCATTGCGGAGAATCCGAGACTGGTTTTAGTTTTCTTGAAAGGCGTACAAAAAGACAGGGATGCCGTTTTAGGAGCACCATCTAATCCTACCCATTGGTTACGTCCTACCACTGTTAGACTGGCAGATTCATCCACACTTGCATATCCGGGATTTATTACCAGTCCATTAAACATGTACTGAGAATAAATCGGCTCCTGTTGTGCCTTTGCCGGCAAACAGAACGCAATTGCGATAAGCAGGTTTATCAGGAATATCTTCTTATCAGTCATCATCATCTTTTTATTACCAGGTAACCGGTGTAACGTATCTTCTTACCACTGCCATCTGTGTAGTGTATGATAAAGAAGTAAGAGCCATCCAGTACTTCCTGATTCTTTCCGCCGCCGGTATTTGCTTTACCATTGAAGTTGTTGGTGAAGTTATTGTACCCCTTTGTTGTAAATACGGTACCACCCCAACGGTTAAACACGGTAACATCGTTATCAGGATATTTATCTATGTTCTCGATATACATTGCATCATTACCCAGGCCATCGTTATTGGGAGAAAGTGCAGGATGTACACGTAAATTGCCATTGTTATCATCTTTCCATCTTCCATCCGTAATAAAACGTTCGATGTAATCAGGAACACCATCACCATCCACATCACAATCTGTACATATTTCGATGATACCACTTGCGGATACGATAGAATCTATTGAAGGTGTGTGCTGGTTGCTGGATACTGTTGCTCTCAGCAATCTCATACCAAACATCTTATCTTTTTCCACCCCATTTACCAGTACCTGAATTTCTGCGTTAGGCTGTGCTGGTAGTATCAACAACGGTGTAACGGTATTGTCGTAATCCTTACCGCCTACTGCTGCACTTGTACGTGCCGGTAATTCTGCTGCTGATGGCGTGAAGAATTCGTAGTACACGGTTACAATACGGGAGCTGGTACGATTCAATCTGAGCGTGAATGGTAATGGCTGTCCGACAGTATCAAAAGCTACTTTTGCTGTGTAGAGACTGGATGTAAATGATATAGTGAGTGAGTCGTTATCTGTTACTGTATTTTTCAGATCACTAGCCAGGCCCAATGTGTAGGCAGGTGTTCCACTACCCGGAACATATGGTTTGGCACTTACCTGCAGGAATCCATCGTCATCATTTACATTATTATCATTTACGTGTACATTGATGTACTTCTCTTTCTGCCCTGCAGCCATTGTTACAATAATTGTATCTCCCTTCACAACTCCACCACTCAGTGTCAGCGTTCTGTATATATCGTTTGTAACAACGATAGTGATCGGCATGTCTGTTTTAGTGGTTTTGGTCGTTCTTACGATAAACTGTACATCGTCTCCCTCTGTGATAGCACTGGTAGCAGCGAAAATATTTACCTGCGGTGTATCGATATTATTATTGTAGATCGTTACTGTTGCCTGTGGGACAGCTACAAAACTCCACACCACAGCAGGTATGCTGGAGCTGGCATTTTTAAGCTGTAACTGTACCGTTTGATTTGCACCTGCTGATGTTATCCCTGATGGAACGATCTTAATCAGTGCACCATATGAGCCGGCAGGAATGATCACGTTACCTGAGATACCTACATAATCTGTTCCTGCGGTAGCAGTACCTCCTATGTTATAATTTACGGACACATCTTTCGAGGCTACAACTGTGGTATCGCTAAAACGCACCATGAAACCTCCTTCAATATTCGGTTGTGTCGCATCCGTAGTTTTTTCTATCAGTATCTGGCGGGCAACTGCTTTAGGACCAGTAGCTGCGCTTTCATCATCTGTTACATTAATAAGAGCAGGTGTAGCATCAACGATCAGGAATGTAGTTCCGGCCATTGCTTTAGTAAGCGTAACAGACAGGATATTATCTCCCTGGATAATGTTGTCGTCCTGTATATACACAGGTACCATTACGCTGTCTATACCGGCAGGAATTAGTACCGTAGTAGGAACCGGCTGTATGTTAGTGCTGTTATAGGTAGTGCTTAATGTAACGGTTATATCTGAAACAGATATAGTAGGCAATTTCACTGCAAATGCCCCATTGGTAGAAGGTTCGCCTGCATCAGAAATTTTGATGAGCCTGATAGCCGCACCATTCTTATCCAGGATATACAATTGTGGTACAGCTGCTACGGTATAACCTGTAGCGCTTGCAGCAAATTGTAAGATAGTAGTCCCTTCAATTTTAAAGTTGTCCGGTACATTGAGGAAGAAAGTAACAAAGTTACTGTCTTTCGGTAAGGTGACTACTGTGGGGATACCGCTGTAGTTAGTGATATCGGCAGTAGAAGAAGGATCAGGAGCAACATTAACAGACAGGCTTTGTGTGGAAGTAACTGCAGGGTCTGCATAACCTACCGTCACTTTAGTGAAGCTACCTTTATGAATAGAGGTAGAATCGAAAGTGATCTTCAGTTTTGCTTTGGTTGGGTCCTGACTGGTAGCATCATCTATGAATACATCCAGACTGTCTGTAGTTACGCCCGACATATTAGTTACCGTACCTATGATCCTTAACAGCTCTGTACTTTCCAGGATGTTATCTGTGCTGGCAGTAAGGATGAAGTCCTGGTAACCTTTTGTAGGATCGATCGTCACTATTGTTGGTACACCGCTGTAATCGGTAGATGCCGCAGTAGAATTCACACTTGCACCAACGGAGAGAGACACTGGTTTGTAAGGCAGGACACCCGCAGGGAAGCTGGCTCTTACAGTGTATGTATTACCTTCCAGTACATGAGTGCCCTGAGAGGCAGGCTGCGCTGTGAAAGTGATTTTACGGCTGGAAGCGGCAGTAGCATCTTTTATCTGTAATATCACAGAGTCTTTAGGATATCCTGCAGCATCTATATATACTACCAGTGTTTCATCATCACCTACAATATTATCGGCAGAAGCAGAAACAGGAGACAGCACAATGGAACTACCCACCAGTGCAACTGTTTGTGGTAATCCTGTATAACCTGAAGCAGCCTGTGAGCTAAGTCCTCTTGAAGCTGTAATTGAGATAGGCACTGCGGTAGTGGCCCCACCTGGCAGTTTGATAGTAATGTTGGCACCGGCACCACCCTCTGTAATTGTTGTAATATCAGAAGTGATAATCAGGTTGCCCACTACTACGGCCTTATCTTTTATGGTAACAGTAGCGGCCTGATTTACCTGTAAACCAGTAATAGCTGTTGATGCCGCAGAACCACCCAGTATCAGGGTCTCATCCCCTTCATTTGTGTTATCATCTGTGATAGCAACACCTGACCAGGTACTGTGATTATTTGTTTTATCTAATGTTAATGTTGTTGAATCCAGTGTGTAATCTGCTGATGATGCAGTAGAAGCGGCCATCAGTGCAGGTGTTATAACGATAGGTACTTCTGTTGTAATACCTGCAGGTAAGCTGAAGGTAAAGCCGTACCCGGTACCACCTTCGTTCATGGCGGTAACACTGGGTGTTATTGTTATTACTTTATTAGCCGGATTAGTACTTGTAACATCCTGGATCAAACCACCGAAAGAAGGAATGTTAAGTCCGGGTATGCTAGTTGAGGTACCCAGTAATGTGAACGCCTCATCTGCTTCCAGGATATTATCTGTAACTGCGGTTAATGCGTTCGTTGCCGTATAGCTGTTGGTAAGAGCAGGCAATGTTACGGAAGCCGCAGGATTGAAGTCTGTACTGGAAGCCACTGATGTAACATCAGGTGTCAGCATTACTGTAATAGGATCTTCTGCAGTGATAGCCGGATTGACAAGGCTGATCTTGATATCAGAGCTGGCACCTTCACTTAATGTGGAAGTGACCAGTTGCAGGTTCATATCTTTATTACCAGGGATCAATCCCGTAGAATCTACAATGGTAATGATAGAGGAGTCTGTAGTAAAGCCTGTTGGCTTGGTAACGATATACAGAATCTCATTGTTTTCCAGTATATTATCAACCTTTGCCAGCAGTTTGGTGGCAACATTTACTGATTTTTTATTCAAGCCAATCGTTACAGAAGCAGGGAGATAAGAAGAATTGGTCAGATCTGACATTTGGGCTTTAGAACCCAATCCTCTTGAAAGTGCTACTACAATAGGATACGAAGTAGCGATACCACCCGGCAATGCTACGTTAATAGTAGTACCTGCATCCCCTTCTTTTATGGTAGCCGGAGCTATTACTACTTTCATGCCGGCACTGTAATCCATATCTGTGATAGGGATATCCGCTCCTGTGTAAGGATAAGAGCGTTTAGTACCGACGTTATCGAGAGAAATAATGGCTAATCTTACGAATTCAGGCGTTGGCCCTTCAATTAATTTATCTGCGAGCGCACTAAAAGGCACCAGTGTGGACGTACTTCCGGCAGGGATACTGTAAACAGTGCCGCCAAAGATGTCCAGGCTGTAATCTAATCCGTCATCTGCGGTAGAAGCATTGTCTTCTGTAATACTCTGGATTGTGATAGGCACCTCTGTCGTTACTCCTGCAGGCAGATGCAGCATCAGGTTCCCTGTGTAACCTTCCGGTACCGGCCTTGAAGCAGCAGGAGAGAAATCTCCTTGTATCTGTGCATAAGCAGGATTATAATAAGTACTATCCTGTATGAGCAGGTCTGATTGGCCGGTTACTGTGATACCCAATATAGTACCCTGGAATTTGAGCGTCAGTTTCTCTGTACCCTCCAGGGCTTTATCTGATTTTGCCTGAATAATAAAATCACTGCTGCCGGAGGCATTTGCAGGGATCAATACAGATGCAGGTACAATGAAGTCCGTATCGCCGGCTGTTGAAGTGGCGAGCCTGGAGAAAGTAAGATTAATATCTTCCGGACAAGTTACCCCTGAGGATAATTTGACTCTTGCTTTAGTTGTATTTCCTTCAAGTATCTGTGTGCTGTCCATGGTAAGGACCATGGTGCGAGGTTCATCATCGACAATAGTATAATCACATTCGGATGTACCGTTGATGTTGATCAGGGACGCACAGGTGGCTACCAGTTTAAGGTGTAATGAACGGCTGTATTGTAACTGGTCGTTACCAATTACATGCAGATTTGAGATAGGAACATTTTTAGCAGTGGTATAATCGCCTGCAGGAACCAATACGGCTTCATCTATTAGTTTAAAGTCGGTATTTACTGCCGCCGGGTGTGCAAAAGTAGCAGAAGGATCATATTGCACCAGCACATAAGTAGGCGCACCCAGCTTACCACCGGATACGTTAAGTGTTAACCCCTGCGCAACCTGTTCACCATCCACTGTATTTCCTTCGTTACCTGATAATGAAGCACTGGTGAATTGTACTTTTATGGGGGTAGCTGAGAATCCTGTTACGGGAAATGAATCCTTTACTGTGGTAAGGGCGTCAAACTCTGTAGCGGTTGTACCATAACCCGATAATATGCGGAAAGTTTTGATATTAGGTGGATCGGGACTGTAAGCATCGCTGTAAATAGCTCCCAGTGAACGCATTACGCCGAGTGACCTTCCTCTTCCATCTACTCCCGTAGCAACTACATTGTTGGGGAAGTAACCATTGTCATTTACATAAAAGCGGTTGTCCGGAATGGAGGCTTCCCAGGAATCAAATTGACTGTATGTTCTGTATACGTGCGAGCGGGGCGCTTCGGGGGCACCGGCACAAGCTACATCTCTTAATATACCTACTGATTTTTCATCCGCGCTTACGAAACCATAACCACATTTGCTTACTTCATCCGGATCTGCAGAAGAAGCGGCACCCATTAACGACTGTTCCGACAGGTAAAATAATGCAGATGTCCCAAAACTGGTGTTGGGCATGTGCATTATAAAATCCATGAAAAAGTAATTACTGTTCTGTATATAAGACACGATGCAGGTAACAGTACCTGTCTGTCCTGCACCACCGTAGTATTTATCCTGTATTGTTCCTATGATATGTACTTTATAGGGATCTGCATTTGTACCTGTTCCTGATACAGGTGAGATATAACAGATAGAGGGGCTTTTAAGGTTAGCTCCATCGAGCAGGTGCGAGGTGCTTTTAAAGTCGAAGAAAGCCCTGAGACCGGTTGTACTATCGGTATGCGAGTAACTTTCCGTGAGCCCGTTACGGGTAACTTTAATACCACCGTCGCTGTATATTTCAATTTTAATACCATCGGCAGCACTTGTACCACCGGCAGGATTAATCACAGCTTTAACAGTTTGCGCGTTTACCTGACCGCACATAAGTAGCAACAGCACCGGGAGCACGGTCCAGTAAAGTACACGACATACTTTACGGTGTGCAATACGGAGATTGCGTGTCATAGGATTGGGAAGCTTGAGCATAGTAAAGCGTGTAAATTTCTATTATCCATCTGTTTCTGTTCACGATTAACCAATAATGAGGATATGGTTACGAAATCTTTTAAATGCAATAAAAAGCTCTGTGCTGCTGATAAAATAAAACACATAGAACTGATTCCTTGATGGTTAGTCCAATTCGTACCAATCACATTAAGCAGCTGCCAAAACCATCAAATTCTGTATTGCCCTGAAAACTCAATAACAACACATATATATTGAAATACAAACATATCGAATATTTAACACCCAGTCAAAATATTTTATATGTTTTGTTAATATGTCCATTGCCAAAATGGGGATAACTTTTATTACTACCTATTTATCAGCGTGTTATGAGATCATTTTTTTTGCACATATGATGTTAATATTCCAGCTAAAACCATGTTATAACATAAGATTAGCAAACTGAACTATTCTGACACAGAGAAATTAAAAAAGGGTAGATTAATGAAATGTTCTGTTTGCAGGTTGAAAAAAAGAACAAATGCATAGTCAGAAGCCATAAAATAAAGGTAGATTTGCACAAAACAAGTAAAAATGTCGACAATAGCTAATTCTAACATTGACTTTAACCTTGCATATAAGGTAAAGGACATGTCTCTGGCCGAGTGGGGACGCAAAGAAATTGAGCTGGCTGAAGCTGAAATGCCGGGTTTAATGTCCCTGAGAACGGAATATGGTAATACCAAGCCATTACAGGGTGCCCGCATTGCCGGTTGCTTACATATGACCATCCAGACCGCTGTATTAATAGAAACACTGGTACATCTGGGCGCAGAAGTACGCTGGAGTTCCTGCAATATCTTCTCTACTCAGGATCATGCTGCTGCTGCCGTAGCTGCTGCAGGTGTTCCTGTATTTGCCTGGAAAGGTTTAAGCGAGAAAGATTTTGACTGGTGTATTGAACAGACCCTGTTCTTTGGTGCGGCTGACCGTCCATTGAACATGATCCTGGATGATGGTGGTGACCTTACAAACATGGTCTTTGACAGGTATCCTGAGCTCATCCAGCATGTTAAGGGCCTGAGTGAAGAAACGACTACAGGTGTACACCGTTTATACGAGCGTATGCAGCATGGTACTTTGCCTATCCCTGCTATCAACATCAACGACTCTGTTACCAAATCTAAATTTGATAACAAGTATGGTTGCCGCGAATCCTGCGTAGATGCGATCCGTCGTGCTACTGACGTGATGATTGCCGGTAAGGTTGCTGTTGTTGCTGGTTTTGGTGATGTTGGAAAAGGCTCTGCTGAATCTCTGAGAGGTGCAGGCGCCCGTGTAATCGTTACTGAAATAGACCCCATCTGTGCGCTGCAGGCTGCAATGGAAGGTTATGAAGTAAAGAAAATGTCTGATGCCGTGAAAGAAGCTGATATTATCGTAACAACTACCGGTTGCCGCGATATCATCAACGGAGAGCACTTTAAACTGATGAAGGATAAATGTATCGTATCCAATATCGGTCACTTCGACATCGAAATTGATGTTGCATGGTTGAACAAGAACTACGGTAATACCAAAGTGGAAATCAAACCACAGGTAGATAAGTATACCATTGATGGTAAAGATATCATCCTGCTGGCTGAAGGCCGTCTGGTAAATCTTGGTTGTGCTAATGGTCACCCTTCATTTGTAATGAGCAACTCATTTACAAACCAGGTAATGGCACAGCTGGAACTGTGGCTGCATACGGACAAATACGAGAACAAAGTATATGTACTGCCTAAACATCTGGATGAGAAAGTAGCCCGTCTTCACCTGAAAAAGATAGGCGTAGAACTGGACGAGTTAACTCCTACGCAGTCTGCTTACCTGAACATTCCGGTTGCGGGTCCTTACAAACCAGATTACTACAGGTACTAATCGTATCAAAAACATACAGGAAAGGGTGTTCTGCTAAAAAGAGAACACCCTTTTTTCTTTATTTTTGCAGCATGACCAAGCTTAGTGTAAATATCAACAAATTTGCGACCCTCCGCAATGCACGGGGCGGCAATATGCCGGACATACTTAAAGTAGCACAGGATTGTGAACGATTTGGCGCTGATGGCATTACCGTACACCCGCGACCGGATGAACGCCATATACGCTACCAGGATGTGAGAGACCTGAAACCACTTGTCACTACAGAATTTAATATAGAAGGATATCCTTCCAAAGATTTCATGGACCTGGTACTGGCAGTAAAGCCTGATCAATGTACACTGGTGCCTGATCCGCCCGATGCGATTACTTCCAATACCGGTTGGGATACTATCCAGTATCAGTCTTATCTGAAAGATGTAATCGGTACTTTGAAGGCTGCAGGAATCAGGGTGTCTATCTTTTTAAATGCAGATGTAAGTAAAGTGGAAGCAGCTAAGACTGCAGGTGCTGACCGCATAGAATTGTATACTGGTCCTTACGCGGAAGAGTATGCAAAGGCGCGTACACAACCACAGAATTTCCAGTTATTCAACGATTATAAGAATACGGCAAAAGCTGCTACTGCTATCGGATTAGACCTGAATGCAGGACATGATCTGAGCCTGGAGAATTTACGCTTCTTTAAGTTGCATATTCCACAGTTGAAGGAAGTGTCTATTGGCCATGCGCTGGTATGTGATGCGATTTATCTTGGGCTGGAAAATACAATACAGTTGTATAAAAGGGAACTGATAGACTAGAATACGCCCCACTCCCGTAGTGGTACATTCACGCCTAACTGATTAATCGCTGCGCTGCGCTGGTACCACGAACGGGTATAGCGCAGTTGCAGTTTGCGCGTAATGATGCCTAAACCTGCAGAAAAACCGCTTAATCCTTTCTGCTGAGATGTTGCCAGTTCCTGCCGCCTTAAATGATTATACCCCGCTGTAAACTCTACATACCGGCCTATCTCCCACTGTGCGGCCAGCACAAAATGACGGAACATCTTATCAGCTGTTTTATTACCGGCTTTAGTTGTATCTCCGTTTGTAATGACGGTGCCTTCTTCAAATCCGGGATCTGCATAGCGAACATCGAACTGATAGACATGGTGTAAGGTGGCTGATAATTGTAAAGGAATATGTTCCAGCTTTTTAGAGATCCCTACCTGTAAGTCGAATGGTAACGGCTCGTGCGTATCTGCTACATAGGTACTTAATTGTACGCCTATATTCTTCGCTACAAATCCTGCCTGCCATTTATGAAGAGTATCCTGGTAAGTGAGGCCCACATTTATGCCTAAACCGGTAGAATGATATTGCTGATAACCTGATTGTATGAATTGCAAAGTAATGCCGTAATGCCATCTTTCCAGGTACTGCCGGGACATGGTAACCTGTACGGACATATCCCTGGGTTTGAAGGCGCCCTGGATATTACCGGATGCATCTGTTTGGGTAACAGTACCGTAGTTAATGTATTGAATACCGGCTGCAAATGTTGTCTGTAAAAGGCTGGAATGATAACCAAACAGGCAATGTGCATACTGCACATCCGCAAAGTAGTTGGTGTAATTCATCTCCAGATGCTGATGCATGCTCTCTCTCAATAAAGCCGGGTTTAATGCGGATAAAGCGATATCATTATTCTGCTGACTGACATTTACATTTCCCAGGGCAGCCAATTGAGGCGCTACGGGAAGATCCAGGAAAGAAAATACGTTCTTGCCTCCCAGTACCTGTGCGGTACAGGGCAGATATAGAAATAAAAATAGAATGCTAATCTTCCACATACTGACATAAAACTAATAAATAATATTAGTCCCTACACAATAAAGCCACTCTGCCCGAAGGAAGAATGGCTTTATTTAAACCCTTAAAACAATCAACATAAACATACGATGCAGGTTACAACTGTAACGACCTGCATGAAGTATTACTTCTTTAATAACGCTATATCGATCACTTGGTTCATTTCTTTTACAAAATGGAACTTTAATCCTTTAATATGATCAGGATTTAATTCCTTGATATCTTTTTCATTCTGCCAGCAAAGGATAATTTCCCGGATACCCGCCCTTTTGGCAGCCAGTATCTTTTCCTTTATCCCTCCTACCGGTAAAACCTGTCCCCGCAAGGTGATCTCCCCTGTCATTGCCAGGTAAGACTTTACCTTTCTTCCGGTAAATGCGGACGTAAGAGCGGTGAGCATGGTAATACCTGCGCTGGGGCCGTCTTTAGGTACAGCTCCTTCAGGTACATGCACATGCACGCTGCGCTGATACATGATTTTAGGATCAATATTGAACTGGGCAGCATTCGCCTGTAAGTAACTGAGGGCCGTTGTGGCAGACTCTTTCATCACGTTACCAAGGTTACCTGTCAGTTTCAATTCTCCTTTTCCTTCACTGAGGCTGCTTTCTATAAAGAGGATATCACCTCCTACATATGTCCATGCCAGGCCAACTGCTACACCCGCAGGGTTCCCTACTTTGTATATTTCGTTGGAATAGCGTGGCTTACCCAATATTTTCTCTACATGTTCTTCTGTAAGGCTATCGGGTATCTCTTCTTCCAGTGCAACATCTTTAGCAAGGGAGCGCATAATGGAAGCCAACTGACGGTCCAGTTCACGTACACCGCTTTCACGGGTATAGTCCTGGATGATCCTGTCCATTACGCCGGTGCTGATCTTCATCTTCAATGATTTCAGACCATGTGCATCCTTCTGTTTTGGAACGAGGTGACGTTTGGCGATTTCTGCCTTCTCTTCTATGGAATAACCGCTGAGATCAATGATTTCCAGGCGGTCGCGCAGGGCTGGATTGATAGCATTGATATTATTGGCAGTAGCAATGAATAATACCTTACTGAGATCATATTCAAGCTCCAGGTAGTTATCATAGAAGGTGCCATTTTGTTCAGGGTCCAGTACTTCCAGCATGGCAGAACTTGGATCTCCGCGCTGGTCGCTGCCTATCTTGTCTATCTCATCCAGGATCATCACCGGATTAGAGGTTTTTACCTTACGGATGGATTGCAGGATACGGCCAGGCATAGCACCGATATATGTTTTACGGTGTCCGCGGATTTCGCTTTCATCGTGTAAACCCCCAAGGCTCAGACGTACATATTTACGGCCGATAGCGCTGGCAATGGAACGTCCCAGAGAGGTTTTACCAATACCCGGAGGGCCTACGAAACAAAGGATAGGAGATTTCATATCTCCTTTCAGTTTCAGCACGGCCAGGTATTCCAGTATCCTTTCCTTGATCTTATCCATGCCATAATGATCATTATCAAGGATCTTTTTAGCTTTTTTAAGGTCGTAGCTGTCCTGCGTGTAATCCTGCCACGGCAGGTCCAGCATCAGGTCTAAGTGATTATATACCACAGAGTAATCGGGCGTGCTTGGATGCATACGTTCCAGCTTCTCGATTCCCTTGCGGAACAGTTCTGCAGCGGCTTCGGTCCATACTTTCTTTTCCGCTTTACGTTGCAGCTCTTTTACTTCACGATCGTTGGAATCACCACCCAGTTCTTCCTTAATGGATTTCAGCTGTTGTTGCAGGAAGTATTCCCGCTGCTGTTTATCCAGGTCTGCTTTGGTTTTGTTGGTGATCTTGTTTTTTAACTCTGCCAGTTGCAATTCCACTTGCAGGAGTTTCAATAACAATTCCGCACGGGTGCGCAGGTTATTGATTTCCAGCAGTTGTTGTTTTTCCTTCAGGTCGCAGTTAAGGTTGGAGGAAACGAAATGCACCAGGAAGGAAGCGTTCTCAATATTCTTGAGGATGATACTTGCTTCTGATGGCAGGTTCGGAGAGAGTTGAATGATTTGTCCTGCCAGGTCTTTGATAGACGAGATGTACGCATCAAATTCCGGATCATCTGTCACTATTTCATCGTTCAGTATTTCTATACGGGCTTTGAAATAGGGATCTTCGGAAGCTATTTCACTGATCTTAAATCTTTTGCGTCCCTGTATGATAATGGTAGTACCACCATCCGGCATTTTGATCAGTTTCACGATACGGGCTACCGTACCTACATCTGCCAGATCAATTATATTAGGGTCCTCAATCGTACTGTCTTTCTGTGCCACGACGCCTATCAGTTTATCGCTTCTGTAAGCGTCATTGACTGCCTTAATTGATTTGTCCCTGCCAACGGTGATAGGTAATACAACACCGGGAAAAAGTACCGTATTTCTTAAAGGTAAGAGTGCCAGTTCTTCAGGTATTTTATCGTCTTCCTGCCCATCCCCGTCTTCATTGAGAGGGATAATAGGCATAAATTCCATCTCTTCTTCAGAATTATTTAAATAAAATCGGTTCATCTGCATAGTTTGATTCAGAAAGTGGCCAATTTGTCAGCCTATGGCCCAGCTTTTCCTTTTATTTATAAGCACAGGTATATTGTCAAGTTTAATGCCATTTGTATATACGTAATGGCTTTAGGTCTAATAAAAAAGCGTCCCGGCAGATTGCCACGACGCTTTTCATGATTTATGTGATAAGTACTATAATGTTACACCCACGCCTAACTGAATAGCCTGGTTTTTCCAGTTACCGGTGTTAGACACGTCCTGTACACTTCTTACGTCAGTAAAACCAACAATGTAGCGGGCACTGATATTCACGATGGGCAGTTGAATCCATAAGCCTGCAACGCCGGAAATGTCTCCGCCATTGAATGCGTCATTGGCGCCTTTGAATACGTTCCTGTTACTGACCAGTGCACTGAACTGAGGTCCAACCTGCAGCTTGATACGCGGTGTACCCAGGGAGAAGTTAGCCAGCAGGGGAATACTGAGATAGTTCAGCTTAATTTTTTTATTTTCATTAGAGGGGTCGTTCAGATTGTCCGGGTTGTAAATCTGACCGAAATCATCGGTTGTTTTAGTTTGGGTAGATGAGAAGATCAGTTCTCCCTGAACACCAAACCCTTTTGTGAGGTTGATCTGTGCAAAACCACCCAGGTGATATCCCAGGTTAAATCCATCCTTGTAACCTTTACCATCCAGTTTGCCCAGGTTTGCACCGCCTTTTAAACCGAACCTTAAAAATTTGCTTTGGGCACTAACAGTAGAAAATGCAGTTACACTGAGTACTGCCATTGCGAAAAACAGTTTTTTCATATAGCGTTTTTTATATGCTACATATTATATCAAATTCTATGCTAAGTTTATTTATATATTACTTTATTGAGAATCCAACCCTTGCCGTGAAGTATCCCATTAGGCTCTTATCCGTGCCCTGAAAGGGTCTGAAGATGGTATAAGAAGGAGCTATAGTAAATTTTCCTATTACGTAAGAAACATTGAGAGTGAAATCGAGGGCCCGTACTTCGAAGCCGGTTTTGTTACTACTGGAAAGTTGAAGTGCGTCGCGCAAAGCCTCGGGACGGCCTTTTTTATCTTCCCATTTCAATTTGGGAGAACGGGATATGTACTGGAATGCTTTGAGATTGCTATAATAATGTGCAGTTCCCATGGTAAGGCCAAAAGAAGGCGTTATCAGCAAGGCATCATCTGGTTTTATGACATCCATAAATACAAAGGGATGCCTGATAGCCGCTACTATATTCCAGTCTTTCCCCGAAACGTTACGGGTAACAGGGCCTATTTTTTCTTCTTTATGCCCCCAGCCAAGATCCAGGCTAATGCCGGGCTGTACCCACCAGTTGCGGTAATAAAAGTATGCAAACAGTTCATTATTAATAGGTGTAGCGGGAATGTCCGATGAATCGGAGAAAATATACCTGGTATAAGAGATCCCTGTAAGGAAATTCCTGTTTTTGGTATAGTCGTACCCTGCGGAAAAATCCCATTCAAACCAGGGATCGCCGATGGCATCAAAAAGGTAGTAAGCGCTGGCAGTGGCATAGAACCCTTTTTTGTGATAGTATCCAAGGGTAGGTGTGACGAAAGTCTTCATCACAATGGGGCGGTCTGTATTGCCTGCAACAACTTTACTCCCGTAGGCAGGGTTATTGCCATAGCCTATTCCAATCATGAACTCACTTTTCTCCCGTTTACTCAATAGGGAATCCAGTTGCTTTTCAAGTTCGGCAAGGGACTGGCTCATAACAGCCTGACTACATAACAGAAATAAGACAAAACAAAGGCAGAGGCGCATGCACGAAGCATTTTACTTATGCCCGCAAGATAAGAGAAAAGTTTGAAGGTTTTAATTATACGAGGTCGATTACTGTGATTTCGGGTAAAATCCCCACGCGTCCCGGATATCCCAGGAACCCAAACCCCCTGTTTACGTACAGATGCTGGTTCCCTTCTTTGTAAAGGCCCGCCCATTCTTTATAGATATATTGGGCAGGGCTCCATCTGATTCCGGGAATTTCGACGCCGAACTGCATACCATGGGTATGACCAGCCAGGGTAAGATCAATGTCCGGGTATTCTGTTCTTACCTGGGCATCCCAATGGGTAGGATCGTGAGATAATAATATTTTAAAGGGCAAGTGAGCTGTGCCGGCATATGCTTTCTTCATATCCCCATATTTAGGGAAGCGGCTCATAGCACTCCAGTTTTCTATCCCCAGCAGCGCGATCTGTTCCCCTCCCCTGTCCAGGGTAACGTGTTCATTCATGAGTAAGCGCCAGCCCAGTTGTCCGTGCAGGGCCTTTACTTTTTCGAGGTTTTCGGTACGTTGTACACTGTAACCGTTGGCATCTCTGTCCGGCCAGGCGTAATAATCACCATAGTCATGGTTACCGAGAGTAGAATATACGCCCATAGGCGCTTTTATCCTGCTAAAGGTATCCATGTGATTATCCATTTCCAGTGCACGGTCATTTACAAGGTCGCCTGTAAAGAAAATGATATCTGCCTTTTGGGCTTCTATCAGGGCAATACCTTTGGCAACGGCTTCTTTGTTACTTAAGCTACCGGAATGAATATCAGAGATTTGTACGATCCTTAATCCTTTAAATGCCGGTGGCAGGTTTTTAAAAGCCAGTTTAATTTTATGTACCCGGTAATTGTAACGGTTGGTAATACCATATAGTATAGTAGCGAACAATCCACCACCCATCAGCAGGGCTGCCTGTGTTAAAAAGCGGGAGCGGGAGATGTTGCTGATATCGGAAGAGGCAGCTGAGCCTGATGTAAACCTTTTAAATATCCATTGTACCCCTCTTCTTACATCATCCAGCAGCAGGAATACCGCCACCAGTAATTTGGCGAATACGACCCCAAAGATGATGGTCAGTACGAAAGAGCGGGTATTAACGGGCCAGTCCTGCCAGTTGAGATAGGGTAATAACAGGATAGTCAGCAATACCAGGGCAGATATAGCCCAGTAGATACTGAAAACTATCGACCGGGTACGTCCTGATGAACCGCTCAGGATACCCCTTACGGCCATGAAAACGTAAATATCGAGTAAAAGCAATATTACTACCAGTATAATCGTATTAAATCCCCGCATGATTTTTTATTTGAGCCAGTTGATTTGCGCTAAAGTCGGCATTATCAGATGACGATTTATGATAGCCAATATTGTACCTTTGTGCGACAATTTTTCGTTTTAAGGAAGAAATATGGTTAACTAGTTAATTATTAACAAATTAACAATTGCATACTTCTGCTGTTGTGAATAAATAAATATACCCCTACACCTTAATTTTACCTAATCGTTGTACTTTTGTCTGACTTGGTAAAGATACTGATATATGAAATTTACTTTTTACGGGCATTCCAGCTTTGCAGTAGAGATTAAGGGTAAGAAGATAGTTTTTGATCCGTTCATTACCCATAACGAACTGGCCAAGTCTATAGATATCAATAAGATAGAGGCCGATTATATTTTCATTTCTCATGGCCATGAAGATCATATTGCTGATCTCATTGCCCTGGCCAGGCGTACCAATGCAACAGTTGTTGGGGCTTTTGAAATTACAACCTGGTTGGGGAAACAGGGGTTAGAGAAATTACATCCTATGAATACAGGAGGAAAGTGGGCGTTTGATTTTGGTACAGTGAAATGTGTGGTTGCCCATCATTCCAGCGGTTTACCGGATGGTTCATATGGTGGGAACCCCCTGGGATTCCTGTTTACGACAGAAGAAGGCAATTTCTATTTTGCAGGAGATACGGCCCTTACGCTGGACATGCAGTTGATTCCCCGGTTTGCAAAACTGGACTTTGCAGTGTTACCGATAGGAGATAATTTTACAATGGGGGCAGATGATGCCATTGTAGCTGCGGAATTTATTCAGTGTAAGCGCATTATAGGGGCTCATTACGATACATTTGGTTATATTAAGATAGATAAAGAGAAAGTAACACAACAATTTGCCAAAGCAGGCTTAGAGTTATTGTTACCGGCAATTGGAAGCAGTATCGATTTGTAAGAAAAGTATATATTACATGGATTGTTCCATGGCCTTTTTATTATCCTATAGAAAACCTAAGAAATACCTAATCACAAATGGCAAGAGTAATCGCAATCGCTAATCAGAAGGGGGGGGTAGGAAAAACTACCAGTGCTATTAATCTGGCAAGCAGTCTGGCTGTGCTGGAATATAAAACTTTACTGGTAGATGCCGACCCACAGGCTAACAGCACTACCGGTTTGGGTTTTGATCTGCGTCATATACAGCAGAGCTTATATGATTGTATGGTGAATGATGTGCTTGCAAAAGATGTGGTATTAGAGTCAGATACCCCGAATTTGAAAGTATTGCCTTCTCATATTGACCTTGTAGGCGCTGAACTGGAGCTTATTAACCACCCGAACAGGGAACAGGTGATGAAGCAGGTGATAGATGCCGTTAAGCATGACTATGATTTTGTTATAGTTGACTGCTCACCTTCCCTGGGCCTGATCACGGTTAATGCCCTGGTGGCATCTGACTCGGTGATCATCCCGGTACAATGTGAATTCTTCGCACTGGAAGGTTTGGGTAAGTTGCTGAATACAATAAAAATCGTACAAAGCCGTTTGAATACCCATCTGGAAATAGAAGGTATCCTGATGACTATGTACGATGGCCGTTTACGCCTGAGCAACCAGGTAGTGGATGAGGTGAAGCAGCATTTTGAGGAAAGTGTTTTCAATACCATCATTCACCGTAATACCAAACTGGGAGAAGCACCCAGCTTTGGTAAATCCGTGATTATGTATGATGCTGCCAGTACAGGCGCTATTAACTACCTGAACCTGGCTAAGGAAATACTGCAGAACAACAATTTTACACGTATTAACCAGGACGATAAAATATTAGCAATTAACGATGAGCAATCCGAGTAAGGGCAATCCTAATAAAAAAGAGGCGCTGGGGAAAGGTATCCGCTCGCTGCTGCAAAATATTGATACTGATCTGAAGCAGACTACCAGCGCCCTGGGCGAACAGGTAGTAGCACAGGCTACGGGTATTGAACGTATCCCGCTGGACCAGATAGATGTGAATCCAAAGCAGCCGCGCCGGGACTTTGATGAGAAGGCTTTACAGGAATTGAGCATGTCTATCTCACTGCATGATGTAATACAACCTATTACAGTAAGCAAGGTAGGTCCCAAAAAGTACCAGCTCATTGCAGGTGAAAGACGTTTACGCGCCAGCAGAATGGCCGGTCTGAAAGACATTCCGGCTTATATCCGTCAGGCCAACGACCAGGAACTCCTGGAACTGGCATTGCTGGAAAACCTGCAACGTGAAAATCTGAATGCCATAGAAATCGGACTCTCTTATAAGAGACTGATGGATGAATGCGTATTTACGCAGGAACAGGTGGCAGACAGAATGGGTAAAGAAAGAAGTACAGTTACCAACTATATCCGCCTGTTAAAATTACCGCCAGATGTACAGGTGGCTGTGCGTAACGGGCAAATCAGTATGGGTCATGCCAGGGCATTGATTGCCGTGGAGAATATTGAGAAACAACTATTTATATTTAATGAGATCATTCAAAATGGTCTTTCCGTTCGTCAGGCGGAAGAACTGGTGCGCAAAACCAGCCATATAGACAAAGGCAACGTAAAGAAGCCGGTGAAGAGCGCATTGCCACCAGCCTACCAGAAAATAGAAGATCACCTGGCAACTCACTTTGCGACTAAAGTAAAACTGGACAGAGGTAAGAATGGTAAAGGAAGTGTGATGATCGAGTTTTATTCCGATGAGGAACTGGATAGCATATTAGAAAAAATAGATTTATACGGTGGCTAAAAGGTCCGGGAATATACTCTTTACTTTATTACGTATTTGTTTCTTAGCTATGCCAATGCTATGCCTGATCCAGCCTACACTCCAGGCGCAGGATAGTACCAAAGCGGCCTACCTGCGGAAACAACAGCCGGACAGCCGGAAAGACAGCAGCAAGCTCTTTATTAAAAAAGACAGTACTGCTCCCATTGTTGTACAACCTGTGCATAGCCCACGCAAGGCTGCACTCTATTCTGCCGTGTTACCAGGTCTGGGACAGGCATATAATCACGAATACTGGAAATTGCCCCTTGTTTATGCTGCACTTGGTATCACTACCGGTACCTTTATCTTTAACATGGATAAATACAGGACCTATCGTAATGCCTATCGCATCAGGATGGATGGTAATGCAGATACCCATGATGCATATGAAGGGTTATACAGCGACGCATCCCTGAAAGTATTAAGGGACGGATACCGGGAGTATGTGGATTATTCCGTACTCGTATTTGTTATAGCCTATGGGCTGAACATTGCAGATGCTACCGTATTTGCTCACCTTCGTACCTTCGACATGTCTGACGACCTTAGTATGAAGATCGTACCTGCGATTATCGATAACAGGTCCATTGGCCTGAGTTTACGCATAAGTATAGGCGGAAAGAAGAAGTTCAACAATGCAATGGCTATCGGCCGTTAATCACCTCAAACTGCAAATCACAACACTCTGTATATTATGAAGATAGCGCTTATTGGTTATGGGAAAATGGGGAAAGCTATAGAAAAGATAGCTATTGCCAAAGGCCATGAGATCGTACTGCGGACTAACAGTCAGCAACCTTTGGAAAAGGAACATCTGCAACAGGCAGATGTGGCAATTGAGTTCACAGGACCAGAAACGGCTTACCATAATATATTAAAATGTTTTGCAGCAAATGTACCGGTAGTTTGTGGCAGCACAGGCTGGCTGGACGCTTTACCTGCAGTGAAAGCAGTATGCCTGGAAAAACATCAGGCTTTCTTATACGCCAGCAACTTCAGCATAGGCGTAAACATCTTCTTTGAGATCAACAAGCGCCTGGCAGAACTGATGAGTGGACAACACCAATACGATGTGGTGATGGAAGAAATTCATCATACGCAGAAAAAGGATGCACCAAGCGGTACCGCTATTACACTGGCAGAACAGGTAATGGATAAGGTAAGCCGTAAAAAACTATGGGTAAATGAAGAGACCGACCAACCCGAGGAGCTATCTATTATTTCCAAAAGAATAGACCCAGCCCCGGGAACCCATATTATTACATATACTTCTGATATTGATGATATTACAATTTCGCATACGGCACACTCCAGGGAAGGTTTTGCTTCAGGCGCCGTAATAGCTGCAGAATGGTTAAAAGATAAGAAAGGGATCTTCAGCATGAAGGATGTGCTAAGCCTGTAAAACAGGAATGATGTAAAAAGCAGTTATCTTTGCGTAATCTTCACCGTATCACAAACTTCAGGGAGGGATGCAAATCATTCGATATGTTGTCTAAAAAAACACAATACGCTTTTCACGCGCTCATACACCTAGCCGAAAATGCAGATAAAGGACCAATTTTAATTTCTGAAATAGCTCAGGAAAAAAGTATTTCTATCAAATTCCTGGAGAATATCCTGCTGGAGTTAAAAAATGCAGGAATCCTGGGCAGCAAAAAAGGAAAAGGAGGCGGTTATTACCTGCTGAAACCCCCAAAAGAGATCCCGCTGGCTAAGATTATCCGTTTACTGGATGGCGCCATTGCCCTGTTACCATGCGTAAGCCTCAACTACTACGAACGTTGTGAAAATTGCCGGGATGAAGCTGTTTGCGGATTAAACGATGTGATGAGCAAAGTCCGTGATGCATCACTCAAAATACTGGAAACCAAAACATTAAAGGATATTCTGACTAGAGAATAAACATCTCTCAAGCCCTCTTTACTACCCCATAAAGGGGATCATTTGTATTTTTTTTCAAAACAGTCTATCTTTTTTATAGGTTTTATGTAATTTTGCTCCTACAGCAGAGGCATGAGTGGTAATGCGTCATGACTGTTATAAGCTAAGGAAGTTTACATGGAAAACATTAAAGCAGCATTGGAAGGCCTTGACGCAGCGGCCGCCATGCGATACCTGGCAGCACAATTTCCAGGTGCCGTGGCATTCTCCACCTCTTTCGGACAGGAAGATCAGGTAGTAGCGGATATGATATGGCGGGCAGATTTACCCATACGGGTATTTACGCTGGATACCGGCCGGTTATTCCAGGAAACATATGACCTGATGGACCTTACCCGCGCCCGTTACAAAAAACCATTTGAAGTATATTTTCCCGAAACGGCTTCAGTTGAAAAACTGCTGCTGGAAAAGGGACCTAATAGTTTCTACGAATCGGTAGAGAACAGAAAAGAATGTTGTCATATCCGTAAAGTAGTACCGTTGAACCGTGCCCTGCAGGGTGTAAAAGTATGGATTACCGGCCTGCGTGCCGAACAATCGGAAAACCGGCAGGGACTGGAAGCCCTTGAATGGGATGAGACCAGGCAGCTATACAAGTACAATCCACTTATCCACTGGACTTACGACGACATGATGGAATATATTAAAGCGCATAAAGTTCCTTACAACAAACTGCATGATAAAGGTTTCATCAGTATAGGTTGTGCATCCTGTACACGTGCTGTTGAACCAGGGGAACATCCACGTGCCGGCAGATGGTGGTGGGAATTATCCAAGAAGGAATGTGGGTTGCACGGCTAAGATTATTTAATTATTTTTCAAGATGGTCTGTGAACATGGCCATTTAAATTAAGATATATGACCAATAAAATACAGTGGGAGTTTCCGCAGGCATTGGAAGATGAGGCCATCTATATTTTGCGTGAAACAGCGGCACAGTTTGAAAAACCTGCCATCCTGTTTTCAGGAGGAAAGGATTCTATCACACTGGTACGCCTGGCGCAGAAGGCTTTTTATCCTGGTAAGGTCCCTTTTCCGCTGTTACATATTGATACCGGGCATAACTTCCCGGAAACAATTGAGTTTCGCGACTGGCTGGTGGAGAAACTAGGACTTGAACTGATTGTAAGAAATGTGCAGGACAGTATCAACCAGGGCAAAGTGCAGGAAGAAACCGGTAAGTATGCCAGTCGTAATGCACTGCAAACCGTTACCTTATTAGATAGCATCGAAGAGCTGAAATATGATGCCTGTATGGGTGGTGCCCGCAGGGACGAAGAAAAAGCCCGTGCCAAGGAAAGGATCTTCTCTGTAAGAGATGAATTTGGTCAGTGGAATGCAAAGATGCAACGTCCCGAACTGTTCGATATGCTGAATGGTAAGATCCACCTGGGCGAAAATGTAAGGGTATTCCCTATTTCTAACTGGACTGAGCTGGATGTATGGAATTATATCCGCAGGGAAAACCTCCGCATCCCTTCTATCTATTTCTCTCATGAAAGAGAGATTATAGAAAGAGATGGGATGTACTGGCCTACCTCTCCTTTCCTGAATACTTCTGAGGATGAAAAACCTTTCCTTCATAAAGTACGTTTCCGTACGGTAGGTGATATGACCTGTACCGCTGCAGTAGCGTCTGAAGCAGATAAACTGGAAGATATTATTGCGGAAATAATGGAAGCCAAGATCTCTGAAAGAGGTGCACGTATCGACGATAAACGTTCCGAAGCCGCCATGGAAAAGAGAAAACAGGCTGGTTATTTTTAAACTAATTCAAAAAATTAAACATGGAGGTTTTACATATAACCACTTCGGGCAGTGTAGATGATGGTAAAAGTACCCTGATTGGCAGGTTGCTTTACGATACACAATCTATTCCCCAGGATAAAATGGACGCATTACATGCTGCCAGCAAACGTAAGGGATTGGATTTTACCGATTTGTCGCTCTTAACAGACGGCCTGGTAGCAGAACGTGAACAGGGTATTACCATTGACGTAGCACATATCTACTTCTCTACCCCTAACCGTAAATACATTATTGCCGATACTCCGGGACATATAGAATATACCCGTAACATGGTAACCGGTGCGTCTACCGCCCAGGTATCCCTGATACTGATAGATGCCCGTAAAGGCATTGTGGAACAAACCTACCGGCACTTCTTTATTGCCGCCCTCCTGCGTATTCCTTACCTGGTAGTGTGTGTGAATAAAATGGACCTTGTAGAATACAACGAAGCGCGGTTTAACCAGATAGTGGAAGATTTCCAGCAAATGGTAGCCAGTGCGTCTTTCCAGGCTCCTTCCATCAAGTTCATTCCTATTTCTTCTTTATATGGAGAAAATGTAGCCGGCAGATCTGAAAAAATAAGCTGGTACCAGGGTGAATCCTTACTGGAATACCTGGAGCAGATCACTTTTGATCATGCAGACAGTACCCATCCGGCCCGTTTCCCGGTACAATCCGTGATCCGTCCGATGACCAGGGAATTTCATGACTTCCGAGGCTTTGCCGGTAAAGTGGCCAGTGGTCATTTTAATGTAGGTGATGAGATCATCTCACTGCCTTCCCAGCAAAAGAGCAAGATCAAAACGATAGAGCAGTTTGAAACACAGTTGTCTACAGCACATGCTCGTGAGAGTGTGGTCATTACCCTGGAAGATGAGATTGATACCAGCCGTGGCAGCATGTTGTCTAAAACTGATAACGTTCCTCCCCTGCTGAAGGAAATCACGGCGCAGGTATGCTGGATGGACCAGCAAAAGCTGGTGCCTGGTAAAGCATATTTACTGCAGCATGGTATTAACCGTGTGAAAGCAAAAGTACAGCAGATCAATCATGTGATCGATGTTACAAATAACAAGATAGTAGAAGATAAAAAGGAACTGGGGCTGAATGATATCGGGAAGATTACGTTGAAAACAGCACAGCCAATATTTGCAGATTCTTATCACCTGAACCCCGCTAATGGCGCGTTCATACTGGTGGATGAGTTCAGCAATGCAACTGTAGCAGTAGGATTTGTAGAATAGCATCCTTATAAAAATATAAACCCCGGCCATGTATGACCGGGGTTTTTTGTTTAGATCAGAATGTTAATTTTCAGGACAAGTTATTTCTGTAATGTCTCTTGTAAGTTCTTTAGCATATCTGCTGTCATTTTTTCCAGGCAATATTCCGGTTTCCAGCCCCAGTCGTTGCGGGCCAGAACGTCATCTATGCTTTGTGGCCAGCTGTCGGCAATCTGCTGACGGTAGTCCGGTTCATAGCTGATAGTAAACTCAGGAATGTGCTTTTTAATTTCAGCTGCGATCTCTTTTGGAGAAAAGCTCATACCACCGAGGTTATAGGATGAACGCACGGAAATGCGTGATTTATCCGCTTCCATCAGTTCTATGGTAGCCCGGATAGCATCCGGCATGTACATCATAGGCAGGTACGTGCTTTCTTTCAGGAAGCAGTTGTATTTTTTCTCTTCCAGTGCTTCGTGGAAGATCTCAATAGCGTAGTCCGTAGTTCCGCCACCGGGAGCAGATTTGTAGCTGATCAGGCCAGGGTAGCGAAGGCTGCGTACATCCAGACCATAGCGGTGATGATAGTATTCACACCAGCGTTCACCTGCATACTTGCTGATGCCATAGATAGTAGTAGGTTCTATGATGGTGTGCTGAGGAGTTGTTTCTTTAGGAGAATTGGGACCGAATACGGCAATAGAGCTGGGCCAGTAGATTTTGTCTATGCTCTCTTCCTTGGCGATGTCCAGTACATTCAGCAGGCTTTGCATGTTGATATGCCAGGCCAGTAGCGGGTTCTTTTCACCGGTAGCAGAAAGGATGGCAGCCAGCAGATAAATCTGGGTAATGTTATGACGGATTACCAGCACATGCAGTTGTTCCTTGTTCATTACGTCCAGCGTAACATAAGGTCCCGTACCTTTCAGCAGATCATGCTCCTCTCTGAGATCGGAAGCAAGTACATTGGTATCTCCATACATTTTTCTCAATGCCAGCGTCAGCTCAACACCAATCTGCCCACAGGCACCAATAACCAGTATCTTATCTTTCTTCATGCTTTCTTCAGGATTTCAGAACGTAATATTAACTGCTTCTGTCAGAATATGAGCAAACCCTTCCAGCGGATGACAAAACACTAACAATCCTGTGTAATGCGATATTACCAACAGTGGCCCAGTAAGCACCGCATCTTTCTGAATTACAATATTATGACAAAAGCGCGATAAAGGTGCAGGCATACGCTAATACAATTTGAATAGTATAACTTTGCACTCTCAAATACAAAAATCATGTCGTCAATAGAAAATTTGAAGTCACTATTCAAAGAGCAATACAATCCTGACAATTTTTTCCTGATCGCTGGTCCGTGTGTGGTAGAAGATGAAGCATTGCTTTTTCACGTGGCTGAAAAAGTATCCGGCATCTGCAAGCGTTTAAATATCCCTTATATATTCAAAGCATCTTACCGTAAGGCCAACCGTACAAGCATACACTCTTTCAGTGGTGTAGGCGATGTAGAAGGACTGGACCTGGTACAGAAAACAGGACAGGCATTTAACCTTCCTACTACTTCTGATATTCACTCTGCGGCGGAAGCTGCTATGGCAGCGGCATATGTAGACATCCTGCAGATCCCTGCGTTCCTGTGCAGACAGACAGACCTGTTACTGGCAGCCGGAGAAACAGGCAAGTTCGTAAATGTGAAGAAAGGACAGTTCCTGAGTGGGGAAGCGATGAAGTTTGCAGTGGAAAAGATCAGACAATCCGGTAACGAGAAGATATTATTAACTGAGCGTGGTACTACTTTCGGCTACCAGGACCTGGTAGTGGATTACCGCAATATTCCTATCATGCAGGAACATAAAGTGCCTGTAATCATGGACTGTACGCATTCTTTGCAACAACCTAACCAGTCCAGCGGTGTAACTGGCGGTAACCCTAAAATGATTGGTACTATCGCCAAAGCAGCTATAGCTACCGGAGCAGACGGGTTATTTATTGAAACGCACCCGGACCCTTCCTGTGCAAAATCCGATGGCGCCAATATGCTTCACCTGGACCTCCTGGAAGGATTACTGGAAGACCTGGTAAGGATACGTGAAGCAGTAAGGAAATAGTAAACGGTTTGATTTTTGGGTGTTAGTTTTTCGTAAATTCATAACTGACACCCAAAAATATAATTCCATGATCAACTTACATGATGTAAAAGCAGGAGACACCGTTCTGGTGAATTACGAAGGAAATACAGTTGAAGGCCAGGTGCTGGAAGTGAATCGTGAGGACAAACAGGTTTGTGTACAAACCGGTGAACAGGAATTCTGGTATGATCTGGATGCGCTTTATGCTATCCCACTGAATGAGGATCAATTACTTAAACTCAAATTCAAGAAAGAAGGGACTGAAAATGGTAACGGACGCATATACGTACGTGGGCCTTTTTCTGTTAAACTGTACGAATTGGGAAATGGTCAGCCAGCTACCCGTCTGGACTACCGTGATGAGCATCGTGATATTAAGGAGTCTATCACAGTTAACCAGTTACAAAATCATTATCATGAAATGACCAATTTTCACCTGGAATAGGAGAAAGGGATTCATTCTAAAGAAAAAAGCCATCAGCGATACGATATTGCTGATGGCTTGTTCTTTTATATAACCGGTACTACAAGTACCGAAGCGGGTTCCTGCGTGCGTTGAGGATATAATTCTTCATATTCACCCAAAAGGCCATAATCATGTAAACAATTATGGGTGAACCCATTGTGAGAAATGAAGTATAGATAAAAAACAGGCGGATACGGGAAGTTGCAACTCCCAGCTTATTGCCGATAGCCGTACAAACCCCAAAGGCCTGCCATTCCACAAAATCTTTTAGCCTGTTCATATGTCAAATTTATCGCAATATGATGTCAAAAACAACTATTTGTTGTATAGGGCACGAGGCTTGTGAGAAGCCGCCGGTTTGGCGTTTATTGCCAACCGGCTACATATCTTTTAAAAACTTGTTGTTTTTAATTAATTTTGCGGTGCATTTTCTAACCGGTCTTAAATTATTTTTCATGGTGTTTGATATTGAAATGATTAAAAAAGTGTATGCGGCTCTGCCGGGTAAGGTGGAAGCTACCCGTAAAATGCTGGGACGCCCGCTGACACTGTCTGAGAAGATCTTATATGCTCACTTATTTTCGGCCACTACTACGGCTTTTGAGCGCGGAAAGTCTTATGTGGAGTTTGCACCGGATCGCGTAGCGATGCAGGATGCCACTGCGCAGATGGCTCTGTTACAATTCATGACATGCGGACGCGACCAGGTAGCTGTTCCTTCTACCGTACACTGTGATCACCTCATTCAAGCCAAAACAGGAGCTACTGAAGACCTGGCAACGGCAGTAGACACCAACAGAGAAGTATATGACTTCCTGTCTTCTATCTCTAATAAATACGGTATCGGTTTCTGGAAACCAGGTGCTGGCATCATTCACCAGGTAGTATTGGAAAACTATGCTTTCCCTGGTGGTATGATGATTGGTACTGACTCTCACACTCCTAATGCAGGCGGTTTAGGTATGCTGGCAATCGGTGTTGGTGGTGCTGACGCGGTGGATGTAATGGCAGGATTAGCCTGGGAACTGAAAATGCCCAAACTGATAGGTGTAAAGCTGACAGGTAAACTGAGTGGCTGGGTTTCTCCTAAAGACGTAATTCTGAAAGTTGCAGGTGTACTGACTGTTAAGGGTGGTACAGGTTGCATCGTTGAATATTTTGGTGAAGGTGCTGATAGCCTGAGTGCTACCGGTAAAGGAACCATTTGTAACATGGGTGCGGAAATAGGTGCTACCTGCTCTGTATTCGGTTACGACAGCAAAATTGCTGATTATCTGAAGGCTACCGAACGTACTGAAGTAGCTTCCCTCGCTGACGGTGTCAGAGAACATCTGCGTCCGGATGCTGAAGTATATGCAGACCCTACCAAATACTACGACCAGGTAATTGAAATCGACCTGAACGAGCTGGAGCCACATGTAAATGGTCCGTTCACGCCGGATTTAGCATGGCCTATCTCTAAATTTGCACAGGCTGTAAAGGAAAACAACTGGCCTGAGAAACTGGATGTAGCCCTGATCGGTTCCTGCACCAACTCTTCTTACGAAGATATTTCCCGTGCAGCCTCCCTGGCAAAACAAGCTATTGACAAGAATCTGCCCGTAAAAGCTGAATACACTATCACTCCGGGTTCTGAGCTGGTTCGTTTTACCATCGAAAGAGACGGGTTCCTGAATACATTTGAACAGATTGGCGGTGTGGTACTGGCAAATGCCTGTGGTCCATGTATCGGTCAATGGGCACGTCATATAGACGATCCTAACCGTAAGAACTCTATCATCACCTCTTTCAACCGTAACTTTGCTAAGAGAAATGATGGTCTGGCTGCTACACATGCTTTCGTAGCCTCTCCGGAAATCGTAACAGCACTGGCTATTGCTGGTGATCTTACCTTTAACCCGCTGACGGACAAGCTGAAAAACAAAGATGGCAAGGAAGTTATGCTGGATGAACCATCCGGTTATGAACTGCCGGTAAAAGGCTTCTCTGTAGATGACCCTGGTTACCAGGCACCTGCTGCAGACGGTAAAGGCGTTCAGGTACTGGTATCTCCTACCAGCGACCGTTTACAACTGCTTGCTCCGTTCCCTGCATGGGAAGGTACTGATCTGAAAGGTCTGAAACTGCTGATCAAAGCGAAAGGTAAATGTACGACTGACCATATCTCTATGGCAGGTCCGTGGTTGAAATACCGTGGTCACCTGGATAACATTTCCAACAACATGCTGATCGGTGCTATCAATGCATTCAACGATAAAACTGATACTGTTAAGAACGAAATCACCGGTGAATATGGTCCTGTACCGGCTACTGCCCGTGCATACAAGGCTGCTGGTGTAGGTTCTGTTGTAGTAGGTGATGAGAACTATGGTGAAGGGTCCAGCCGCGAACATGCTGCAATGGAACCACGTCACTTAGGCGTTCGCGCTATCCTCGTTAAATCTTTTGCACGTATCCACGAGACCAACCTGAAGAAACAAGGTATGCTGGGGCTTACCTTTGCCAACAAGGACGATTACGATAAGATACAGGAAGATGATACACTGGATATTATAGGTCTCACTTCGTTCACTCCTGGTGTTGGTCTTACTGTGGTTGCACATCACAAAAACGGTAGCAAGGATGAAATTCCGGTAAACCATACTTACAATGAACAACAGATACAGTGGTTCAAAGCAGGTGGCGCGCTGAATGTAATCCGTGCTGAAGCTGCGAAGAATAAGAAAGGTTAATCTTTCTTTAGCTATAAAATAAAAGAGCCTGTATCGTAAGTTCGATACAGGCTCTCTTTGTTCAGGTACCTGATGGAGACTTATCGCCATTTAGGCGATTCTCAGACCCTTTATTTATTTTTGCTACAACCTCTTTTATTTTATAGCTAACTTTTTTTGTAATGGCGTGACGCACTAAATTAAAGGCTTTGCCCAGTATTTAGAATAGTTGCTTCTTCAGTTTAAACCTTCTTGCCACGCTGATCCTTAACTCTCCCGCTCCTATTCTTTGATAAGTATCGGGTACGGGGGAATTACTCCGTGTAGTGAAGTTCATATACTGAATGCCTGCGAAGTAACGTTTGGAGTTATATCCCATTGAAATACGTTCTGTATTATTCAGTTGTAATCCGAACTTACCAATCTTGTTATCTTTCCTGATCAGGCTCAGGGAAGTGTAATTAGTACCTATGCTGCCGGTAAGGGACACCGTAAAAAAGAAATGCCTTTTATATACAAATGTATATGCATACCCTGCGCTGGCAGCCAGGCTAATAATACCTGTGCGGTCAAAACGCTGGTTATTAAAGAAATCTTCTTTAGCGAGTTTACCGGGAATTATAGACGAATCAGCCTTCATCCTTACACCAAACAGCTCTGCTCCTATGAGGAATGAACCAGCACTTTTCTTCTGGTAATCATTTTGCAGGTAAGCTGCCCGGTAAGAGAACTTTCTGTCGTTAAATATATATTGTACCCCCAATCCCAGGGTGAGATTATGGATATCCGGTCTTACAGGCACTTTGTTGTCTGGCGTAAATGTATTTAATCCATTTAATAATCCCTTGGAGTTGGAGATGTAATATCCATTGTACAACTGTCCGTAAAAATCAATTACCAACTTACGTGTATAAAAGTGACTCTGCAAATCCAGTCCTTTAGTTTTACCATACTTATCCTCCTTATTGATGAAGGGCAAATTAAAGGCAAAGTTAATACCCAAGAACTTATAATTGACGCCAAAACCAACGTTAAAAGGGGTATTAGGACGATATAAAACTTCCTGGTTCCTCTTACGGTCCACGATATTGTAATAGTTATATTTGCGGCTACCGAAAACCCGGAAGATGATATCTTTTGTATGATCTTCTATATAATTAGAATCGTTATCTGTCTGGAACCATCTGATGACTTTCGCTAAAGAATGAGGCGTATTTTGCGGCAGAGGTATATCCTGTGCCTGCCCCAAAGCTGAAAGATACAGACACAGGCATCCCAACAATAAAGTGAGCAGTTTCCTCATGTGCAACAATTGTAGGTAAGTAATATGCAAATAATGTGCAGGTAACCAGTCCTGTTATTATTTGGGCAATTCAATGACTTCCAGATTACTGATATTGCCCTCAGATAACTCAAAACGCAACAGCGTTTTTACTTTATGCCAGCCTTGCTGGCCACATGCCCCCGGATTCATATGCAATAACTTTAATGCAGGGTCCGGCATCACTTTCAAAATGTGGGAATGCCCGCAAATAAACAGTTTGGGGGCATTTCTCAACAACAGTTCCCTGATACCGGGAGCATATTTGCCAGGATACCCGCCTATATGCGTAATAAACACGCCCACTCCCTCTTCATTAAAAGATAAATGCTCCGGATAACGTACCCGCAGATCTCCGCCATCTATATTCCCGAATACCGCCCTGAAAGGTTTGAATGCTTCGAGCTGGTCTGCCAGCTCTATGTTCCCTATGTCCCCTGCATGCCATACCTCATCCACCTTATCAAAATATTTAAATACCTGTGGATGCAGATAACTATGTGTGTCTGACATCAACCCAATCTTCTTCATATTGCAATATATAATCAAATGTAAAATAACAAAAAGCTGATTACATTTAGTTATTTTACAAACGAATATATCCCTGTTTTATGCAAACTGACATTACCGGCAGGTTATTGATCTGCTGTCCCGACCGGCCGGGTATTGTTGCCGGTGTATCCCAGTTCCTTTATAACTGCGGTGCAAATATTCTGGATGCCAGTCAGCATAGTACAGATCCACGTGAAGGACTGTTCTTTATGCGCATGGTATTTCAGCTGGAAAAAGCAGACATTACCCGTGAGCAGCTGGAAAAAGATTTTCAGGAGAAAGTAGCAGGGCCATTAAAAATGGACTGGCATATCGATTATACGGACCATAGGAAACAGATGGCCATCATGGTATCGAAATATGATCATTGCCTGATGGAATTGTTACTAAGATGGAGAAGCGGGGAATTACCGGTGGACATTCCTTTAGTGATTTCCAATCATAAAGAATTGCAGCAGCTAACAGAAGATTTTGGCATTCCTTTTCATTATTTGCCGGTAGACGCGGGCAATAAAGCCCTGCGCGAACAGGAAGCGATCGGGTTAATTAAAAATGCCAATGCTGATTTCATTGTACTGGCACGTTACATGCAAATCCTCTCTCCTGCTTTTGTAAGTGTCTTCCCTCAGAAGATCATCAACATACATCACTCTTTCTTACCTGCTTTTGCGGGTGCGAACCCTTACAAGAACGCCTATACCCGTGGCGTAAAACTGATCGGTGCTACAGCGCATTATGTAACGAATGATCTGGATGAAGGGCCCATTATCGATCAGGATGTAGCGCGGGTGAACCATAAACATGCAGTGAATGATCTGGTAATGCTGGGAAGGGATATTGAAAGGCAGGTGTTAACAAGGGCAGTAGTAGCGCATATTGAGGATAGAGTGATCGTACATGGTAATAAGACAATCGTATTTTAAAAAGAAAGAGGTTGCATTTCAAAGTGCAACCTCTATACTTCCTGCTTTATATTTAGTCATTTTTCTTTCTGATGAACTTACCCAGGCCTTTACCAGCTGTTGCGTAAGACTCTCTGATACGAACACCGGTATCATAATCATAACCACCGAAAGTTCTGCCAGGACAATCATCCACGGTCAGTTTAGCTATCACTGCTTTGGTAGCTGAATCGATGATCCATGCTTCGCCATCAATAGAGGCATTTTTACGGGAAATCATGATATTGTACCCCGGTTCTACGAACTTGGTTTTAAATATCAGGGTGTATTTGGCAGTAGGGAAGTCTCCGGATTTAATATCACCGCTGTTGTCTGTGAACAGTGTATTAAACTGTGGCTCAAACCTTTCTTTACGATCTGCTTTCCAGGCTTTCTCCCAGGTATCGCCTTTTCCTGGTTCTTTTTTGTTGTATTCTGCCTTCTTTTTGTTGATATAATCCTGTTCATCGGCAAACTTACCTACGGCTACATGATCATACTCAAATACGGTGTTAATTTCTGGTTGTCCCTTGAGAGCTGCTACATCGCCCTCTATTAACTTAACTTTTTGTGCGTCTGCATTGACAGACATACATGCTGCAATTGTAAGTGCGACAGCAGATTTGAGGATTAGTTTCATGACATATAGTTTATTTGACAAATATAGCCATCGGATTCATATCGTGTGCATCTTTGTAAAGATTTACTATTTTCGTATATTCACTATCCTAAAATATTAGAGTAGTCGCGGTAGGACTGCTCTTTTTGTTACCCAATTATCATTTTCTCCCCCTAAGCTTAAAACGTTTATTTATTAATCATTTATCTGAATAAATGGAAGCAGAAGCTATTGATCAGAAGCAAGGGAACAAGTATGACAGGATAATCAAGGAGAATATGGAATCCGTATTGCCTGTCATTATTAAAGATGTGTTAGAATTAGATATTATGTCCAGTGAAGAAATTCCGGATGATCTGCAGCATACGAAAGAAAGGAAACCGGATGTATTGAAGAAAGTAACAGACCGGAACAATCAGACATTTGTGCTGCATCTGGAATGGCAAACTCAGAATGAGAAGGACATGGTATATCGTATGGCAGAATATGCGTTGATGGTACAACGTAAATACCGTATGCCTGTAGAGCAGTATGTTATTTTTATAGGTAAAGGTGGTGTTACAATGTCCAGAACTATTAACTATAAAAATTTCAAATTCAGGTATCACATTATAGCATTAAAAGATGTTGATTATAAATTTTTTCTACATTCAGATAGTCCTGCAATAAAAGTATTTTCAATTTTAGCTAACTTCGGGAAAGATGATGAAAATGTAGTAGTAAAAAATATTTTAGAGGAGATAGAAACGTCTGCTGGCGGGGCTTTAGAAAGGGGGCTTTATTTTAATCAGCTACGTATCTTAGCGAAATTACGTAATCTAAATATTAATCTAAATTTAACCAAAATGATATTCACAGATGCATTTATTATCGATAACGACGAACACCCGGAGATAGATCCGTATTTCAGGATAGGTGAAGTTAGAGGAATAGCTATTGGAAAGGCTGAGCAACAGAAGCAGATTGCTATCAGGATGAAAACGCTTGGACTTGAATTACCACTTATTGCTAAGGTAACAGATCTTCCTGTTGAAGAGATAGAGACGCTTTAAAGATAGTGCCTCCGTTTAATCTTCCCGCCAGATATGTTAAGGATAAATACACTTTATCTGACATGACTATCAGGTGAAGTTAAAGTGAAAAACAAATCCTGCACCCATATTCTAAAGCTACATCAGGGAACTAAACAGTCAGATGTAGTGTATTTATCCTTAACAACAGCTGCCAAACATAATATTCAAACCGCTTTAAATAATGATCTGTTACTTACACGTTTTTTGACTGCGCGTAACAGATCATTACCGGAGGATTATATTTAGTTTACAACTTCGAATAACAGTGCGGCGCCAAGTTTTGCCGTACGGTTATCAATATCAAATTCAGGGTTCAGTTCTGCAATATCGAGCCCTGCGAGCTTTCCGCTTTGTAACAGGGTACGGTAACATTCCAGGAAAAGGCCATCGGGCCTGATACCGTTATAAGCTGTAGCGCTGACACCAGGAGCAAATGCTGCAGCAAAAACATCAAGGTCTATGGTGAGGTAGATCTGATCTACTTCTTTGATAAATTGAGAGATAGCTGCCTGTAATAAAGTACGATCCTGTAAGTGGAAGGCGTCTGCATCTACGTACTGTGCATCCAGCTCTCCGGCTATACGGAAAAGTTGTTGCGTGTTGCTGTTTGCTTGAATGCCTAATACGAGATAATGAAAAGGACGTTCCAGCTCTTTGCAGTATTCTGCCAGTTGCCAGAAGCCGGTACCGGAAGTACTGCCTTCCTCTCCGGGAATTCTTAAATCAAAATGTGCATCTATATTCAGCAAACCTAATTTTTCGGATGACTTATTGATATGCAGATGTGCATATAATGCCTGCGCATGTCCGTACGTGATCTCATGCCCACCGCCTAATAATACGGGCAGGTAGCCTGCCTTTTTTATAGCCAGCACAACTCCGCATAATAATTCATGTGCGGGTTCTAATGCACCCTCATAACAGACTACATCTCCCGCATCTATCAGCACTAATTGCTTCGTATCAAAATGAACAGGAAAATTGGAGCAGGCATTTCTTAATGCCGCAGGTCCGGCAGCTGCACCTGTACGTCCCTTGTTGCGCCTCACACCTTCGTCAGAGGCAAATCCTAAGAAAACAATGCCTTTCTGACCGGGTTGTAAAACAGGGAACTTCTCCCCTCCCAATACATTCACTGGTATTACATGCTGATGCCAGCGAAGTGTTTCCTCATCGGTACCATCTATCCTGCCTGTCCATGCTTCAGGTGATTTATAAAAATTCGTTGTACTCATTGATTTATGTTAGATACATGCTTGTGATAACTGTAAAGTTAACTGCAATCTTCTAAACCTTCTCTCCATTCTTCCACACGGCTGATGGTTTCATCTTACCCTGGTAGTATAAGATATCCCTGTAATCATCACATGGATACATCTGCATATCAGCATCAAAGCCTGTTGCCAGCTGACCCGTATGTGTCAGTTGCAGCGCTTTCGCGGCACGGAATGTAAGACCTGCAAATACTTCTGCAGCGGATAACTTTTCTGCTGCACTCATTACTGCGGCTTGTAACAACAAGTCCCCCATAGGTGCAGAACCTGGATTCCAGTCGCTGGCAATAGCCACACATGCCCCTGCATCCAGTAACCTGCGGGCAGGTGCGTAGTGCATGCCTAAGCCTAATGAAGCACCGGGTAATACTACAGCCGTAATATCTGCTGCAGCCAATCCTGCTATAGTGTTAAGATCACTGGCTTCCAGGTGATCGGCAGATACAGCGCCTGCTTCTATAGCCACAATGGCACCACCACAGGTAAACTGGTCGGCATGTACGGTGGCTGCAAAACCCAATGCTTTTGCCTGTTGCAAAAAGGGCAAAGCCTGTGTGACAGAGAAGGCCGTTTCTTCTATGAAGATATCAATACGGTGCGTAAGGTCTTTTATTTCTGGTAACAAGACGTTGATGATCCAGTTGAGATATGCTTCTTCTGTGCCTTCAAAATCCTTAGGACGCATATGCGCAGCCAGGCAGGTAGGTATTAATGTAGCCTTCGTTTGTAATCCTGCCAGCCTGATAGCCTGTAACATTTTCAGCTCATCTTCCAGGTTTAAGCCATAACCACTTTTTACTTCTATGGTGGTTACGCCTTCCTGTAAATGACGGTTAGCTCTTGCTATGGTGTTTTTAGTAAGGGTATCAATAGAGGCCGTACGTGTTTTGGTAACGGAGTCCCATATACCACCCCCTGCGCGGGCTATTTCCAGGTAACTTTTGCCGGCAATACGCATCGCATAATCGCGACTGCGGGTACCGTCAAAACAGATATGTGTATGACAGTCCAGGAACCCCGGCAACAGTACTGCCGGGGTATTGATAGGTACAATATTACTTTGCGGGTATTGTTGTTGCAGTGCCGTAAAATCTGCGATGGCAATGATTTTGCCATTGTCTGTAATGATACCGCCATTAGTTATTACAGATAATTGTTCATCGCGCAGCGCCCCTTTTACAGGTAACCCTGAGAGAGGTAATATCTGGGAAAACGGGCCGGTCAGGTTCATAGATCTAAATTAAATTGCTTTGCTACATCCTTTGCTTTCTCATATCCTGCATCTGCATGACGGAAAATACCTAAAGCAGGATCATTATATAATACCCTTTGTAAACAAGCAGCAGCACGATCTGTACCATCTGCCAGTATTACCATTCCCGCATGCTGGGAATATCCCATTCCTACCCCGCCGCCGTGGTGAAAAGAGACCCAGGTAGCGCCCCCACCGGTATTAGCCATAAGGTTGAGCAAAGTCCAGTCGGATACCGCATCAGAGCCATCCTTCATTGCTTCCGTTTCACGATTGGGAGAAGCAACGGAACCACAATCGAGGTGATCCCTGCCAATAACAACAGGCGCTTTTACTTTACCTGTTCTTACCAGTTCATTAAAGATGAGTCCTGCTTTTTCACGCTCTCCCATACCCAGCCAGCAGATACGTGCCGGCAGCCCCTGAAAGGCTACCTGTTGCTGTGCCTTCTGTAACCAGTTGATGAGTGGTTTATTCTCGGGGAAAGCGTCCATTAATGCCTGATCTGTAGTATAGATATCCTGCGGATCTCCGGAGAGCGCTACCCAGCGGAAAGGGCCTTTTCCTTCGCAGAACAAAGGGCGGATATAGGCAGGTGTAAATCCGGGGAAATTGAAAGCATTTGCCTCTCCACCTTGCTGAGCGAATTCCCGCAGGTTATTGCCATAATCAAAAGTAACAGCCCCTTTCAGTTGTAATGCCAGCATATAACCTACATGACGGGCCATACTTTTTAATGATAATTGTTTGTAAGCCGCTGCATCTGATTTACGCAGGGCAGCTGCTTCCTGTAAGGAGAGCCCGTTAGGGATGTATCCGTTGAGAGGATCATGTGCGGATGTCTGGTCTGTTAGTATATCAGGGATGATATTATCTTCCAGTAATCTTTTTAATAAATCTCCTGCATCACTAACCAACCCTATGGAAAGTGCCTGTCCTTTAGCCTTGGCATCCATTGCCCAGGTGATCGCTTCCTCATAGGAATGCGTCATGCGATCTATATAGCGGGTAGCCAGTCTTTTCTGAATACGGGTTTCATCCACGTCTGCACCAAGGAATACAGCACCTGCCATCGTAGCAGCTAAGGGCTGTGCGCCCCCCATGCCACCTAAACCGGCGGTGACTAACAAACGGCCGCTAAGACTTCCGCCGAAGTGCTGATTGCCACATTCAACAAAGGTTTCGTACGTGCCTTGTAAAATACCTTGTGTACCTATATAAATCCAGCTGCCTGCTGTCATCTGTCCATACATCATCAGCCCCTTTGAACGTAACTCATTGAAGTGTTCCCAGGTGGCCCATTTAGGCACCAGGTTACTATTAGCCAGCATTACACGTGGTGCCTGCGGATGTGTGCGGACAACGCCTACCGGCTTGCCTGACTGTACCAGTAAAGAATGATCTTCATCCAGTTCCAGCAATATTTCTATGATCTTTTGTAATGCTTCCCTGTTACGGGCAGCCTGACCGATACCGCCATATACGACCAGTTCATCCGGGTTCTCTGCCACTTCATCGTCCAGGTTATTCAGGAGCATACGCAGGGGAGCTTCCGTTTGCCATGAGCGGGCATGTAATTGAGGGCCACGGGGTGCTTTGTAATGCGGATGTGCCGCATATGTTTTAATAAAGTCCGAACTGGTCATGATAAATACCGTTTAGTGATAAGTGATTGTCTGCAGCTGCATTATTGGCTACATTAACTAAAGACTGATTGGTGATGAGTGTATGCAGGTGTTGAATATCGTAAGCGAAGATCCTGTCTTTTGTAGCGAAGGGAACTGTTTCACGCACAAAGCTATGCACTGCTTCCAGCACAGGGCCGGATGTAAGCGGACGACGGAAATCTACTGCCTGTGCAGCATACAGCAGCTCTATTGCAAGAATATATTCCAGGTTGTCTATCACCTGGTGCAGTTTACGACCACTGATAGATCCCATAGAAACATGATCTTCCTGCCCCAGGGAAGTAGGGACGCTATCTGCACTGGCAGGGAAACACAAGGTTTTATTTTCAGTTACCAATGCCGCTGTGGTATACTGCGGAATCATAAAACCGGAGTTGAGCCCTGCATTTTCTATGAGCAGCTTAGGCAGGCCATAACGCCCTTCAATCATCATATAACAACGCCTGTCCGAGATATTACCCAGTTCTGCGGCAGCCACAGTAGCGTAATCCAGCGGGATAGCCAGCGGCTGTCCGTGGAAGTTACCTCCACTGATAGTATCCTCAGCACTGAAGATGATAGGGTTGTCTGTAACAGCGTTCAGTTCAATGGTAGTGAGTTCATGCAGGTGCAACCAGGCCGTACGGGAAGCCCCATGCACCTGCGGCATACAACGTAAAGAGTAAGGGTCCTGTACACGATCGCAGTCGACATGCGCGGCCATGATACCGGAATTTTCCAGCATTGTTTTCAGGCGGTGAGCCACCAGCTGATTACCGGGATAAGGACGGATAGCGTGCAGGCGTGGATCGAAAGGACGGGCAGTACCCATTAATCCTTCTAATGATAAAGCCCCTATAATATCTGCTGCTTCCAGCAGGTTATGAAAACGTTGTAATGCTGTTACAGCAAAAGAGAGAATGAACTGCGTACCATTGATGAGTGCCAGTCCTTCTTTAGGGCCAAGTATGACGGGTGTGATACCTTCCGCCTGCATCATAGCAGAGGTATGCACCCGTTGTCCATTATACCATACTTCTCCTAATCCTATCAGTGGCAGGAACAGGTGCGATAAAGGCGCCAGGTCGCCGGATGCCCCCACTGAGCCTTTCTCTGGTACTACCGGCGTAATGTTATGTTCTATATGCCAGATGATACGGTCCAGCGTAGCAGGCGCCACACCGGAATACCCCTGTGCCAGTGCATGCACTTTAGTGATCAGCATTACACGGGCTACTGTTACCGGGATAGGGTTGCCTATGCCCACGCTATGGCTCTGCAGGATATTGTATTGCAGGGTACGGGTATCTTCTTCGGAGATCTTGGTATCACACAAAGGACCAAAGCCGGTATTAATACCGTACACTGTGCTATGCTTAGAGACGATCTCCTCTACATAAGACCGGCTGGCAGCAATACGCGCTGCCACCCCGGGGATGATGACCCCACGTAAGCGGCCCGCTGCAATATCAAGTGCTTTGGCCACTGTGAGCTGATCAATGCCGTAATTGAATTGGTGTATCATTATACAATCAGTTTTTCATTGAAGAAAGAATACGTGCAGACAATGGCTCGTGCTGGACTGCTTTCTCCACCTGTGTAATGGCTTCCAGCAAAAGTTTGCTCTGACGTTGTGTTTCTGTAAGTGCTGTCATGGCCAGAGTGATAGCCTCCCATACAGGTTGTACTTCCTGTAATAACGACTCTCCTTTGTCTGTAAGCATTACCAGTTGCCGACGTCCGTCATCAGCGCAGGGAGCCGTTTCTACCAGTCCTTTCTTTTTAAGGCCGGTTATCAGCTGACTGACCGCGGAATGCGATACTTCCAGTTGTTCGGCTATATCAGTTAAAGGGATGTTCTGTTGCCTGGAAAGGATATAGAATACCGGGAACCAGCTGGCATCAAAGGCAATGCCCGACTGCTCATAGACTTTATTTACTTCCATCAGGAAGTATTCACTTAAGCGCCGTAACCGGCTGCCAAATACCAGGTATCCCAGGGAAGAATAAAAACTCATAACGCAGGGGATTAAATTATATAAGCACTTACATAATTGAATACAATAATAAGGAATTTCTCAATTCCTTCAATTTTTGGTTTATTTTTTACGGACGTCGAACCAAACGGGGGATTTGTCTGTGACGTCACCGTTGTAGTTGATACTGAGTTCCTCTCCCTTTTTAATTTCTTTACGGGTAATGATACTCATGGTTTCTTCATCAAAGTCCATTTCATACTCGCAATTGGGCTCGTAGGCATGGTTGTAGATAGAACAAAAACCAAGTGCGATACAGGAACGTGTTTCACGTGCACCCCAGAGAAAAATGTAATTATGCAACTTGGTTGTATCCACTATTTGTGTATCATCATGAGATAAAACCAGTACAGGTGAGGTTTCTATGCGGGTACCCGCCGGAATGTTTTCTTTTGTGAATACCCCCCGGCCCTTGCCTTTTGTGTGATCTACGTATAAATATGGTTTGATCATAATTTTATAATACAAAGCGTAAAATAAAGGTAAAGCAGGAAGTTATCAAAATCAGGCATAAAATTTTTAGGTTTGCGGAAATGTAATGACGAAATATGATCGATTATAACCCAAAAGCCTGGTTTACTTTCATCTTCCGGTTTCACAAAGGAGATACCGTGCGCAAGCTGTTTCCTATGTTCATTGGCCTCTCTATCTATTCTGCTGCTGTAGCGTATATAGAGATAGATTTCTTTCAACTGAAGGCCGACAGTGAACTGAAAAACATCGTGATAGTACACTCTCTGCTGGGTTTTGTAATATCAATGCTGCTCGTATTCCGTACCAATACTGCCTATGACCGCTGGTGGGAAGGACGCAAACATTGGGGAGCTCTCGTAAACAACAGCCGTAACCTGGCTATCAAATTAAGTGCTATGCTACCTTCTGCCAACACTGTTTCCAGAGAATACTTCAGGTTAATGGTCCCTAATTATGCATTTGCCCTGAAGAACCATCTGCGGATGAACTTCATTGGCGGTGAACTGGAAACCGTACCCGGTTTTACGGTAGATACAGCCAAACACGTGCCTAACCAGGTTGCGGCACATATACTGTCACATATACACGAACTGTATCGCCGGCAACAGATTTCCGGAGAACAACTGCTCTCCGTTAACCCTGAGTTACAAGCCTTTACCGATATATGTGGCGCCTGTGAACGTATCAGGAACACCCCAATCCCATTTTCGTACAGCGTTTTCATTAAGAAATTTATTTTCTTTTATGTGATGACCCTGCCCCTTGGTTATGTGTTCACTGTTGGTTACCTGATCATACCCGTAGTAGTATTCGTTTTTTATGTATTGGCCAGCCTTGAGCTGATTGCAGAAGAAATCGAGGACCCTTTTGGTTTTGATGCCAATGACCTTCCTATAGCCACCATTTCTGCCAATATACGCAAACATGTGGCAGAGATATTGTAATCTAGCACCTCAACTTTGCTTAATTTCGCTCACTGACAGCCTTTTGGAATATGGAAAATGAAGTTTTACTGGAAAAATTCGAAACGCTTGTCAATGAGCACAACTACCAGGAATTAAAGGTTTACCTGGACGATCAGCTCATTACGGATGTGGCCGAACTCATTCATGAGTTACCGGAGCAGGCTGGTGTTATCATCAATAACCTCTCCCTGGGGCGTGCTGCTGCTGCCTTCAGGATACTGGAGTTCCATGCGCAGGAAGATGTGATCCATGAGCTGCCGGCAGCGAAAGTGGCCGAACTGCTGAATGAACTGCCAGCGGATGACCGTACGGCTTTCCTTGGAGAGCTGCACAGTGATGTGGTGAAAGAGCTGATCAAACTACTGGACCCGGAAGAGCGGAAAATTACACTCAGCCTGCTGGGATACCATGAAACCAGCGTAGGGCGTATCATGAACCCGGACTATATCGCTGTTCGGGAAGAATGGACGGTAAAGCAGGTACTTGATTATATCCGTGAATACGGAAAGGATAGCGAAACCATCGATGTGATCTACGTTGTGGATGAAAAAGGCAAACTGATAGATGACTTCCGTATCAGAGAATTCCTGCTGGTGGCTACCAATACCGTTGTGCATACCCTGATGGATGACCGCTTTGTAGCCCTGCATGTGAATGATGAACAGGAAGAAGCTATCCAGGTATTCCGTATGGAAAACCGTGTGGCCCTGCCGGTTGTTGACGATGAAGGCATCCTGCTGGGTATCGTAACTATCGATGACATGTTGTGGATTGCCAATGAAGAACATACAGAAGACATCCAGAAGATAGGGGGTACCGAAGCACTGGATGAACCTTACCTCGATATTCCACTCATGAAGCTGGTGAAGAAACGCATAGGCTGGCTGGTGATCCTCTTTATAGGAGAAATGCTTACTGCTACTGCCATGGGCTTCTTTGAGGATGAAATTGCCAAAGCTGTAGTGCTGGCCCTGTTTGTTCCACTCATTATCTCCAGCGGTGGCAACAGCGGTTCCCAGGCTTCTACCCTGATCATACAGGCCATGGCCCTGGGTGAGATCACCATTGAGGACTGGTGGCGTGTCATGCGCAGGGAAATCCTTTCCGGATTAATGCTGGGTAGTGTACTGGGACTAATCGGCTTTATCCGTATCCTTCTCTGGAACTCCTTCTTTCATACCTATGGCACCCATTCCGTTCTGATAGGCATTACGGTAGGACTGTCACTTATCGGAGTGGTACTATGGGGTACCCTTTCCGGCTCTATGCTGCCACTCATCCTGAAACGCCTGGGAGCTGACCCCGCTACGTCCTCGGCCCCTTTTGTGGCTACGCTGGTGGATGTAACAGGACTCCTGATTTACTTTTCCGTAGCTTTTGCTTTGATGGAAGGAATACTGCTGTAGCTGATCCGCTTACTCTTCACGCTATCCCGGTATTTCCTTATTAAAAACATATCTGAATAACTGACAGTGTCTGCCGGAGGCTTTGCCTTTAGTGAACGCATGACGGATGCAACCGTATTGCCCTGCCCGATAATGAGCAAACGCTTGCCCCAGTCGTCATGACGGGTAATCTCATAAATCAGTCCTTCCCCGGTAGAATCTGGGTTATAAGAGGCTGTATCCACATTTTTATACCCCCGCAGGGAATCTGCTGTTTGAAGACTGCGGACAAAAGGAGTGATATAGATCTTCTGTATACCCGAATCTTTCAGGAAACGGTATAAATCGCCGGCACGGCGGAACCCGGTTTCTGTTAAAGAGGAATCGTAACCCGGTAACTGTTCTGCATGACGTATCAGGAAAAAGGTGCCGGTAAGAAAGGTACTGTCTTCTGCAAGAGGTACCGGTTCCTTTTCCGGAACCCGCTGTTCACAGGCAATGCAACATGATAATAATAAGATTATACAATACCTCATAGGATTCGCTGGTTCAATATTGCAACAAATTACGAATTTTATAATTTGCCGGGTAGAGAGGTTAATCATATGACTTTCATTTTGTTATTGTAAGACTATTTTCCCTTTTATTTGTACAGAATTCACATTTTTTATCCATATTGCACGCGGATCCATGTAAAAAACTGAAAAACATATATGTGCGGAATAGTCGCTTATATAGGCCAGCGAGAAGCCTACCCCATCGTTCTTAAAGGATTAAAACGATTAGAATACCGTGGTTACGACAGTGCCGGTGTTGCCCTGATCAATGACGGACTACAGGTATACAAGAAAAAAGGCAAGGTGGCAGAACTGGAAAACCACGTAAGTGGTAAAGATATGCGCAGTCATATCGCCATCGGTCATACCCGCTGGGCTACCCACGGAGAACCAAGTGACCGTAACTCTCACCCACACGTTTCCGGCAATGGCAAATTATCTATGATCCATAACGGGATTATAGAAAACTATGCACAACTGAAACAGGAACTGCTGAACCAGGGCTATATTTTCAAAAGTGATACCGATACGGAAGTACTGATCCATTTCATTGAAGAAATTCAGAAAAGTAATCACTGTACCCTGGAAGAGGCTTTACGTATCGCCTTAAAAAGAGTTGTAGGCGCTTATGTAATCGTCATCATAGATGAAGATAACCCGGATACACTGATCGCTGCCCGTAAAGGCAGTCCGCTGGTAATAGGCGTAGGCAAAGGAGAACACTTCCTGGCATCGGATGCATCCCCTATCGTAGAATACACCAAAGAAGTGGTGTATGTAAATGATTATGAGATAGCGATTATCAAAGCAGATGAACTGATACTGAAGAATATCTCCAACGAAAGACAAACACCTTATATACAAAAGCTGGACATTGAACTGGCGGCAATTGAGAAAGGTGGATATGATCACTTCATGCTCAAAGAGATTTTTGAGCAGCCACAAACCATCTTCGACAGCTTACGCGGCAGACTGGATGCCAAAAATGGTACGCTTACCATTGGTGGTATCCGGGAACATGCAGAAATGCTCAGTAAGGCCAAACGTATTATCATTGTGGCCTGTGGTACTTCCTGGCATGCAGGTCTTGTTGCAGAGTATATGATTGAAGAGCTGTGCCGCATACCGGTAGAAGTGGAATATGCATCTGAGTTCCGTTACCGCAATCCGGTAGTTGGGCCCGGTGATGTGATCATTGCCGTGTCTCAATCGGGAGAAACTGCCGATACATTAGTGGCAATAGAAAGCGCCAAAGAAAAGGGCGCTATCATCCTGGGCGTTTGTAACGTGGTGGGCTCTTCTATTGCACGCATGTCTGATGCCGGTGCATATACGCATGCGGGTCCGGAGATTGGCGTTGCCAGTACCAAAGCATTTACCGCGCAGCTGGCCGTACTCTGCCTGATAGGTCTTAAAGTGGCCATTGTAAAAGGCAGTATCACCCAGCAACGCTTCCAGCATCTTTTAGATGAACTCGACAATATTCCTGAGAAAGTAGCGACTGTCCTTAAACTCAATGACAGGATCAAAGAGATAGCGGCTAAGTATAAAGATGCCCGCGACTTCCTTTACCTGGGACGTGGCTATAACTTCCCTGTAGCGCTGGAAGGCGCCCTGAAACTGAAAGAGATCTCCTACATACATGCAGAAGGCTACCCGGCCGCTGAAATGAAACATGGCCCTATTGCCCTGGTAGATGAGAACCTGCCGGTAGTATTTGTGGCTACCCGCGACAGCTACTATGAAAAAGTAGTTTCCAATATCCAGGAAATCAAGGCCCGTAAAGGCAAAGTGATAGCTGTTATTACAGAAGGCGACCAGGTGATCCCGGGTATGGCAGATGATGTGATCGAAGTACCGGAAGCAGATGAACTGGTAGCACCTATGCTCTCTGTTATTCCAATGCAGCTGCTGGCTTATCATATCGGCGTACTGAAAGGTTTTGACGTGGATAAACCAAGGAACCTGGCAAAGTCTGTGACTGTAGAATAGTTTTACATCCTTTAACAACCAAAGCAAATGAACCTGATACAGAAAAAACCGCTCAAAGAGTTAGGTTATAATTTTGTAGCAGCCTCTTACCTGCCTGACGGGAAAGATGAATATTACCTGCGCAATAAGCAGTCGGGCAATGAAATTGTTTACCGTCAGCTGTCTGCAATGGAAATAGAGACACTGGTAAGAAATGATAATACTTCGGACGACTGGAATAATATCTTTGTTGCGGATGCATTCAATCCTCAACTTGTAAAACACTGCCATTTCTTTGGGATGGTACGTATCGGCAAACTGGAACCTTACTATTTAGAGTTCCATAACCTGCGACAGCCTGTAGGCTTATATAACAGCACTATTTCTTCCTGCGACTTTGGCGATAATGTAGTTGTTCAAAACGTAAATTTCCTCTCTCATTATATCATTGGTAACGAGGTGATGATCTGTAACGTAAATGAAATGGCGACTACAGATCATGCTAAATTCGGGAATGGTATTGTGAAAGAAGGTGAACCGGAAAATGTGCGTATCTGGCTGGAACTGTGCAATGAAAACGGTGGCCGTAGTGTAATGCCTTTTGATGGTATGCTACCGGGCGATGCATGGCTGTGGACGCGTAACCGGGATGATGAAGCACTTCAATCGAAATTCCAGGCATTCACAGAAAAACAGTTTGATAAAAAACGCGGATATTATGGCATGGTGGGCGACCGCTGTGTGATCAAGAACGTGAAAATTATTAAAGACGTTACTATCGGCACAGATGCTTATCTGAAAGGCGCGAATAAAATAAAGAATGTAACGATCAATAGTGCTGCGGATGCAACAACACAGATAGGTGAAGGCTGTGAATTAGTGAATGGTATAGTGGGGTATGGATGCCGGGTCTTTTATGGTGTGAAGGCTGTACGTTTTATTATGGCCTCTCATTCACAGCTGAAATATGGTGCACGTCTGATCAACTCTTATCTTGGGAATAATTCAACGATCTCCTGTTGTGAGGTATTGAATTCCCTTATATTTCCCGCTCACGAACAACATCATAATAATTCCTTTTTATGCGCTGCATTGATCATGGGACAGAGCAATATGGCTGCCGGTGCTACGATCGGATCTAATCATAATTCCCGAGGAGCAGATGGTGAGATTATTGCAGGACGGGGCTTCTGGCCAGGCTTATGTGTGAGCTTAAAACATAATTCCAGGTTCGCCAGTTTTACCCTCATTGCCAAAGGCAATTATATGTCGGAGATGGATATTCCTTTTCCATTTAGCCTGATCCTGAATGACGAACAGCATAATTGTCTGAAGATTATGACCGGCTACTGGTTTTTGCATAACATGTATGCACTGGCCCGTAATTCATGGAAACATATGGACCGGGATAAACGTACAGATAAAACACAGCTGATAGAGTACGATTATTTAGCGCCGGATAGTGTGGAAGAAATGATTCATGCGATGGAACTGATGGAAGTAGCTGTGGGTAAAGCATGGTATGCCGGCAATGGAACCGGTTCAGATTATCGTCAGAAAGGAAGAGATTTATTGCTGAACAATATTGAAGAAGTAAGTCATCTGAAAATATATGCAGAGAAGGTAGAGAACAGCAGCCGTAAAACAGAATTACTCAAAGTACACAAGAGTTATCCTTTGTTCCGGGAGCTGATCAATTTATATGCGGTACGTAATATTCTCAGTTATCTTAAAACACATACAGACGCTTCTTTTGCATCACTGCAAACTATTGCCAATACTGCGGAACGTGGCCCATGGTGTAATGTAGGCGGACAGCTGATGCCTGCATCTACATTGCAATTATTGAAAGATAATATCCGTAACGGAAAAATAAACAGCTGGGACCAGCTGCATGAAAACTACCGGCAGATAGGCGAACAATATCCGCTTGATAAATTACAACATGCTATTGGTGCTATCCTGTTTATACAGGAGAGAAAAGACTTTACGCCTGCTTATTTGAAAGAATCGCTGCTATCTTCCGTTGCTACACAGGAACTGATCACTGATAATATTTACCGCTCCCGTGAAAAGGATTACCAGAATCCGTTCCGTAAAATGACGTATGAGAACAGTGCAGAGATGGATATAGTAACGGGCAAACTGGAAAGTAACAGTTTTATTCAACAGACAATTGCCGACCTGAAATCTTATAAGGAAAGTGTGAGTGCATTAATTAATAAATGGCACTTATAGTATTTTAATCTTCGATCATTATCTCTTTCAGATCTTTATTATTGATAAATTTCTTATCCGTTAAAGTGTTAAGGAACATGTACAATTGTCTTTGTTCCTTTTCACTTAGAGGAATGCCATTTTTCAACAAAGGATCTATTGTATTCCCTTTCTCCTGTCCATGATCGTACATGGCAAATACCTGGAAAATATCAAAGAATCGCCCGTCATGCATGTATGGGGAGCTTACCAGTATATTGCGTAAAGAAGGCACTTTAAACTTGAGATAATCTGCTGTGTTATTAGTGATCTTCATTCTGCCTATGTCGTTCATGGAAGGCAGGTATGGCAATCCGTTGTTACGCATACTGAAGTCGGTAAAGAATGGTTCTTTGTGACAGGATGCACATTTTTGCTGAAAGGTTTTGTAGCCCCCCTGCTCTTCTGCCGTGAATGTTACACCCGGTTCATGTCTCATCACACTATCGTATCTGGATTCAAAGGAGATCATGGTAGCCATGAACTGGGATAAAGCTTTCAGCATTCTCTGACTGGTTACTTCTTCTGTACCAAAGGCTTCTTTAAACATCCTTTTGTATGTCTTGTTCCCTTGCAGACGGGTGATCAGCTCTTTTAAGTCCATCCCCATTTCATCTTCATTTGTGATGGGTGATATCGGTTGTACTTCCAGATGATTAACCCCTCCATCCCACATAAAATCCTTTTGCCAGATTAAGTTGAACAGCGTGGGTACGGAGCGGCTGGTAACCCTGCCCATGATACCGTGACTAAGAGCATGGTCGAAGTGACCGAAAGCCGCGAACTGCTGGTGGCAGAAGCCACAGGAAACGGAACTGTCTTTAGAAAGCTTAGGATCGTAGAAAAGATAACGTCCGAGAGCTATCCCCTCTTTGGTAAGCGGGTTCTTTGAGAAGTCGTAGACAGGTTTAGGCAGGCTGTCCGGCAGTTTAAGGGTATAGTACTCCGGGCCGGGTTTACCGGCTTTGCCAATGATGAGTAACCACAGGCAGAAAGCAAAGAGTAGATATATCGCTTTATTGATCATTAATTATTATTATGCCAGCCGACAGAAAACATATGCTGGTAATTGTCTGCTATTTTATCTGCTGCTGTACCTGGTGTCATAAATCCTGCTGATTGCCGGAAACTGATACCATTCAACAAGATAGCAATATCTGCATTCAGACGAAGTATCAACTGCCCGGACTTTACCGGAACAGATAAAGGTAAGGTTATCCAACGCTGTGTCATGTGCGGAGCACGGTATCCTCCTATATGAAATTGGATCATATGTTCCGGAAGATGCGAAGAAGGGGAAGTACCTTCCAGTTTCATCATAATATAACCACTGTTCCAGGTCCAGAACATGCCATTTATTGGGTCTAATGAGCCGTTCTGAGCACCTGTACAGTTTAATAAGCTATCTACCCCCACCATAAAAGAAATGCTCTTATACTGCCCGGCAGGCAGGTTTGTGAAGGACAATTTCTTTGAGGCTTCATCTCCTTCTTTTATAAGAAAACATTCAGATGAGAGTTTTACTATTTTTCCGGAGGAATCTGTTAAAGAGAAATTACTTAGGTAGTATTGGAATTTGGTGATATTGAAAGTATCGCCGGCAGCATTCTGATAGTTAGTCTTACCCAGGACTACAGGCTGTCCGTTTACCGTATGTTGCAAACATACTTTCAGTAGCTGGGCATCAGCCCATTGCAGGATAAACAGGCAAAAAAGTAGTAACCAGTATCTCATAACAGCAAAAATAAGCAGGGATGACTAAAAAGGCTCCCTTATTTAACAGAGCCTAACTAACCTGAAAGCCAGTGAACACTTCTATTCAATAACCTCCGTCTATAGATTAACAGTTATAACAACTTTATAAGAGCATGTACGCTCTTATAAAGTTGTTATAACTGTTAATCTACCCCTATACAACCCCTATATAAGCCCTATCTTTATAGGTACGGCTTATATACGGCTATAATATGGGTTATATAGGGCTTATATAGGGGTTATATATCTGAGCCGGCTGAATATCAACAGGTTATCAGTACTCACTAATATTTCTGAGCTTTTTTACTACTGATTATCAATTTATTAAAATATAAATGGAATCATTATACCAGGAAATGGTATGCCTGAAATGAGAGAGGGGTGACCTTTTAGTCACCCCCGGTTCTGTTATTTTAAACAAGAAATTTCTCCTTACGGAGCTTTCTGCAGATTATTTCCTTTTATATCCCCATCCGCCATAGTAGAACACTACTAAAAAGCAAACCAGTGGCACTCCATATGCCAACGCAGTAGACTGTTTATCTGCTATCAATCCCATTACAAAAGGAACGATCGCTCCTCCTACAATAGACATGATCTGGAAAGAAGCACCGCGTTTGGTATGAATACCCAGGTCCTTTACCCCCAGGGCAAAGATAGTAGGAAACATGATAGACATAAAGAAGAAAACAGCGATCAGCGCATATACTGATAATGCGCCGCTACCAGCCATTACTGCTACACATAACACTACATTGATAGTAGCATACAGCATCAGTAATTTATTAGCAGCTACCTTTCTCATAATAGCAGTGCCGATAAACCGGCCAGCCAGGAACAATGCCATCCCTATAGAAAGTAAAAAAGAGGCCTCCTTGCTGCTGGTACCCTTCCAGTATTCTGTAGCATAGTTCAGGAATAATGCTCCTACCCCTACCTGTGCTGCCACATAAAAGAACTGCGTGATGATCCCCCATACGAAATGAGAATGGGCAAATAAAGGTTTGGCAGCAGCCAGACTTTCATTCCCTGTTTGTTCCTCTTCCTTGATCTCAGGTAAAGGTGTACGGTAAAAAAAGAGGGCAATCACCAATACCAGTATACCGATGATAATATAAGTAAGCTGTACGGAAGAAAGGTCTTTCACACTGGCCGGAGCGCCCTTGTCTTCAAAAAACAGCATCCCGCCTATAATAGGTCCGAGGAAGGAACCCAGTCCGTTGAAACACTGTGAAAGGTTTAAACGTTGTTCTGACGTTTCCCGGCTACCCAATACGGTCACGTAAGGATTAGCCGCTGTTTCCAGGCAGGCGAGGCCACAGGCGAGTATGAACAACGCAGCCAGAAACCCTTCAAAACTAAGGCTGCTGGCTGCAGGATAAAATAAAAACGCACCGGTGGCATACAGCAGCAATCCCAGGATAATACCCCGTTTGTAACCATATTTATTCATGAAAAGACCTGCCGGTAATGCCATTAAAAAATACGCGCCAAAATAAGATAACTGCAATAAGGTAGAACGGGATTTGGTAACGCTCAGTACTTCCTGAAAGTGCTTGTTCAATACATCAAGCAGACCGTAAGCAAGTCCCCAGAGAAAGAACAGACTTGTAACCAGGATGAGTGGAAAGAGATAACTTTTATTTGTATCAATGTTTGCTTTAACGGTGGAATTTGGAATTGCAGCTCCTGCCATGATAGGAAATTTATGTGATAAAAATTATAGGCAGACCCGCAGGCCTGCCATCTTATAAGCTAACTGATCGATCTGTCCAGGTGCGTATATCCCCCATCTACATACACAATCTGACCTGTTGTATGAGAGGATACATTTGATAACAATACTGCTGTCATGTTGGCGATTTCGGTGGAAGTTGTCATACGTTTTTCCAACGGGATCTTTGATACAATAGACGCCAGCTTCTCTTCCGGATTCGGCAGAGAGTTGATCCAGGTCTCATACAGTGGTGTCCATACTTCCGCAGGAATTACCGTGTTTACACGAATACCGTAAGGTAACAGTTCTACTGCCCACTCGCGGGTTAAAGCATTGATGCCCCCCTTGGAAGCTGCATAACCGGAAGTGTTACCCTGTCCTGTATCTGCTACTTTGGAACCGATATTCAGGATAGTACCTTTTGTGGCTTTCAGATGCGGCAACGCATAATGCGCCAGGTTATAATAATGCGATAAGTTCTTCTGTAATGACGCCATGAATTTTTCAGGACTGCCATTTTCCAGGCCACAGCCATCGTTTACGCCTGCATTATTCACCAGGCCATCGATACGGCTGTATTGTTTTATGGTGAAATCGATCACCTTTTTACAATCTGCCACTTCTCCCAGTTCGGCTGTAACAGCAGCAGCCTTTCCGCCCGCAGCAATGATAGCAGCTACTGCTTTGTCATTATCTTCCGCACTTCTTCCGGCAACGACTACGATGCCACCTTCTGCTCCTACTACTTTGGATATAGCTTCTCCTATTCCTTTAGCACCACCTGTAACTATAAATACTTTATCCTTTAATCCCAGATCCATGTGAATGGTTTAATTTGTTTTAAAGATTGTAGAACTTCACTGCATTAGCGCCCATGATATTAGCCTGTTCTGTTGCCGATAAATGGCTGATATATTCCGTGATCAGTTGTTTCACCTGTGCATAAGAACCCGCCAGTTTACATACAGGCCAGTCGGACCCGAACAGTAACCTGTCAGCGCCGAATGCATCCAGCGCAATGTCCAGGAAAGGTGCAAAATGTGCAGGCTGCCAGTGTTGCCAGTCGGCCTCAGTTACCAGCCCGCTTAACTTGCAGTATACATGCGGTTCTTTTGCGATTGCACGCATATACTTCCCCCATTCCTGTATATCGCCTGATTTAAAATCGGGTTTGGCCATATGATCTATCACCAGGCGCTGTTGCGGGAATTTCTTTACGAAAGCCGCCACAACAGGCAATTGTTTTGGATATACCAGGATATCGTAGGTAAAGTAATATTTTGCCAGGGCATGTATACCCCGGCAAAAATCTTCACGTAACAGGAATTCCGGGTCGGGTTCTGCCTGTACGATATGTCTGAATCCTTTTAACCGGCTGAATTGATTGTAGTATGCGAGCCGTTCGGAGAGGTTATCGGCACACAGGTTGGTCCATCCCACTACTCCTTTTATAAAATCATGTTTTGATGCCAGCTCCAGCAGGAATGCAGTTTCATCTTCCGACTGATCTGCCTGTATTGCCACACAACCGTCTACATTATTTTCTGTTAAAACAGGGAGCAGATGATGTGGCAGGAAATCGTCCTGGATCACTTTCATATCGTCAGTGATCCAGGCGTCCTTTACAGGATTATAATTCCAGAAATGCTGGTGTGCGTCTATTATCATTATTTCATAACGTTAAATCGTACTACAGGGCAAAGATCTTGTCCATCTTTATCCATTTCTCACCGGGTTTGGCAACCGGTAATGCCTGCTGATATTTCCACATCAGGGCTTCCCACTCCTGTACCTTTGGATTGGCAGCATCGGCCGCATCCTTTTTTTCTCCCGAAAAGCTATCGTTCACTTCCATGATCATGAATAACCTGTTCATGATACGATATATCTCCATATTCACAATGCCACTGTCTGTGATACTCTTTCTTATTTCGGGCCATATTTCGCGGTGATATGCTTCATATTCCGCGATTAGAACAGGATCATTTTTCAGATCCAGGGCCAGGCAATATCTTTCCATAAGTTATGCATTATTTGCCTTGTAAGCTACTGCTGTCTGTTTAGACGATCCCAGGCCATCTATACCCAGTTCTATCACATCTCCTGGTTTCAGGTAAACCTGTGGGTTCATACCTAATCCCACACCGGCTGGTGTACCGGTAGAGATCACATCACCCGGAAGCAATGTCATGAACTGGCTGAGATAAGAAACAAGAAAAGGTAAGCTGAAGATCAGGTTAGCGGTAGTACCGTCCTGCATTTTCTTACCGTTTACAGTGAGCCATAAACGCAGGTTATGCACATCTTTTATTTCGTCTTTGGTCACCATCCATGGGCCAAGTGGCGCAAAAGTATCGTTGCTTTTACCTTTTACCCATTGTCCATTACGTTCCAGCTGGAATTCGCGTTCGCTGTAATCGTTATGCAGGCAGTAACCGGCGATATAATCCATGGCATCCTTCTCTTCCACATAGCTGGCTTTCTTGCCAATCACTACCCCCAGTTCCACTTCCCAGTCTGTTTTCTGACTATTACGTGGAATGATCAGATCGTCATCAGGGCCTACCAATGCAGAAGTACTTTTGAAAAATACGATTGGTTCTTTAGGGATCTGAGCATTGGTTTCCTTTGCATGATCTGCATAGTTCAATCCAATACAGATTATTTTGGAAGGACGTGCCACCGCAGATCCAAGGCGGGTCCCTGCAGGTACTGCCGGGCATTTTTCCGCATGTTTTTCCCACCATTGTGCCAGGCGTGTTAATCCATCCGTTTCAAAAAACTTTTCTCCGAAATCTTCTCCGAATGCACTTACATCAAAGTTTCCTGTAGCTGTTGCAATGCCCGGCTTTTCTGCCCCCGGAACGCCAAATCGTATCAGTTTCATATATTTCTTTGTTATTTACATGTTTGTAATCTGCAGATGCCCGTCATTCACGCTTACATCGGCAACACTTTTAATTTTAGATCCCTTCGAAAATATTACAGTGCAGTTTTCGGGATGTTGTTTTGCCGAGATGATTCCACCACTGTATCCTTCCGGTAATGCCAGGCGCAGCGTTTTATTAGCACCCGCAAATTCAGCATATACATATACAGAATCCGTAGTAGAAACAGCAGGCAGAACTTTAACAATAAAGTCTGCAATGATTTTACCTGATGTCAGGTTCTTCCTGTAATTTTTTGTAACAGTGGTTGTCAGGTCCAGTTTACCCAGACCCAGTTTTTGTTCAGCATATTGCCATATAGCTGCCGGAGGAGTCCCTACCTGGTTAATTTTCAGATCTGTACCATCCAGGCTTGCATGGTAATAACGGGTATTACGTTTTTTCATCAGTACACCGATATAACAGCTGTTAGGCTTGTCCCATACAGTACGGAACATATCGGATTCCTTTGCATCATCTGCCAGTGGCAGATCGAATGTTTTTTCCTTTGCCTGTCCGTTCAGTGCAAAAGTGATTTTTACCTGTCCGGTATCAGCGGTAGGGAATCCTACTGCTACGGTACCGGCGGGTGTTGCTGGTGTAAAATTGTCTGCGGCAGACGCTTCTGTGGATTGTTCCGGTTGTTTACCGGATTCATTACAGGCAAAAAAAACAGGGATAAGCAGTAATAGTGCGAAATTTTTCATGGGAATTGAGTGATTTATTGCGAATATAACTTAATTGTTCAGTCGTATAAATCCTCCGTCCAGGGGATAATCTGTTCCTGTAATGAAACCAGCTTCCTCACTGCACAGGTATAAGGCCAGGGTACCCACTTCGTCAGGTTTTGCCATACGGCCTATAGGCTGCGTTTTAGACAGCTTTTCGAACATTTCCTGTTCCTTGCCGGGATAATTTTTGCTGATAAATCCATCCACGAAAGGTGTATGTACACGTGCCGGAGAAATACAGTTACAGCGGATACCATCCTGGATATAATCTTTGGCAACGGACAAGGTCATTGTCAGCACCGCTCCTTTACTCATGGAATAAGCAAATCTGTCTGGTATACCCACGCTGGAAGCAATAGAAGCTACATTCAGTATCACTCCGCTTTTCTGCTCCTTCATCTGCTTGATGGCTGCAAACATACAGTTGTAAGTACCTTTTACATTTACGCTATATACCCTGTCCAGGTCTTCTTCGGAAGTAGTTTCCAGTTTGCCGACATGGGCAATTCCTGCACAGTTTACAAGGATATCAAGTTTCCCTTCGGCTTTAATGATGTTTTCCATGGTCTGCACTACTGTAGCCTGCTGTGCCACATTACAGCCATGTACGGTTGCCTTGCCTCCTGCTGCGGTAATATCCGCGGCAGTCTGACGGCCACCTTCTTCATTCAGTTCAATCACGTGGACAGCAGCACCCTGTGCGGCAAATACCTTTGCGATGGCTTGTCCGATCCCACTACCACCTCCCGTAATTACGGCCACTTTACCATCTAATCTAAACAGGTTCATAATATGCTCAATTTAAGGGTTCTAAAATAGCCCTTTTAACGAGGGGAAATCTATCTTTTTTTAACCTTAGCTTGTACTTTCTTGCCATATTTTCCGGTTTTCCGGCAAAATCTGTGAAAATAAGCTAAAATGGAAAACGCTAAGTACCTGATGGCACTTAGCGTTTTACGTGATTATCTCAATATCCTCTTAGAATATCTTGTTCAGCGTATCTATGTAAGCATGAATAGAAGCGTTCACAATATCGGTAGAATAACCGTAGCCATAATACGACTGGCCATTGTGTTTTACACGCATATTCACCTTGCTCACATCTTTACTGCCTCCACGCATCGACTGAATATTAAATTCATCAATATGGATATCATCTTTGATGATTTCATGGATAGCATTGATAGCCGCATCAACAGGACCATTGCCCGCTGCACTGGCTTCCTTTTCCTCTCCGTTGATTCTCAGTTTCACCGTTGCCATAGGGCGCAGCGGATCTCCGCATACTACCTGTAACAAGGTTACCTTGATCGCTTTATCATCATAATTGGTAGCATCACCATCCCCCATCAGTTCCATCAGGTCTGCATCACTGATCTCTTTCTTCTGATCAGCTACTACCAGGAAGCGGTGATACACCTCGTCCAGGTTCACTTTATCAATGTTATAGCCCAGGCGTTCCAGGTGATGTTTCAGTGCATGACGGCCGCTACGTGCGGTGAGGATGATAGAGTTGGAAGGGATACCCACATCTTCGGGATTCAGGATCTCGTAGTTTTCGCGGTGCTTCAGTACACCATCCTGGTGAATACCGGAGCTATGTGCAAAAGCATTACGGCCGATGATGGCTTTATTTGCCTGTACCGGCATACGCATCATTGTTTCTACCAGGTTGCTGATACCGTAAATACGTTTGGAATTGATGCCTGTATGATAACCCAGTGCATGATGCGTTTGCATGATCATAGCCACTTCTTCCAGGGAAGTATTACCAGCACGTTCACCGATACCATTGATCGTACATTCCACCTGGCGTGCACCATTGAATACACCAGCCATTGTATTGGCTGTAGCCAGGCCAAGGTCGTTATGACAATGTACAGAAATGATCGCCTTATCAATGTTGGATACATTATCCATCAGGTATTTGATCTTGGCACCATACTGTTCGGGTAAGCAGTAACCATTGGTATCCGGAATATTCACTACAGTAGCACCGGCAGCAATTACCGCCTGTACCATCTGTGCAAGGTATTCGTTATCTGCACGGCCGGCATCTTCTGCATAGAACTCGATATCGTCCACATATTTGCGGGCGTATTTCACAGCATCTACTGCACGTTGCAGAATTTCTTCGCGGGTACTGTTGAATTTGTATTTAATGTGCATATCAGAAGCACCGATACCGGTGTGGATACGTTTACGTTTTGCAAAACGCAACGCTTCTGCGGCAGCATCAATGTCTTTTGTATTCGCACGTGTTAAGGCACAAATTACAGGCAGGCTTACTGCTTTGGATATTTCAACCACACTCTGGAAATCGCCGGGACTGGAGATAGGGAAACCAGCTTCAATAACATCCACACCAAGTGCTTCGAGCTCTTTTGCTACTGTAATTTTCTCAACGGTAGTTAACTGGCATCCCGGCACCTGTTCACCATCACGAAGAGTAGTATCAAAGACGTATACACGATTTTTATCGCTCATCATTAGTTAATTTAAATAAGTTAATTCAGGTTCTCTAACACCTTGGCCCCCATGGCATCTGTACCCATTACCAGGTGATTGTCTGTATGTTTGTTGGCAATATCCATCGTACGGTAACCTTGTTTCAGGGTAGCTTCTACAGCTTTGATCACACGCTGTGATTCGTTTTTCAGACCGAATGAAATATCCAGCATCAGTGCTGCAGATAAGATAGACGCCAGAGGATTGGCAATACCTTTACCTGCAATATCGTGTGCAGAGCCATGGATAGGTTCGTAGAAACCAATGCTGTCGCCGATGGACGCAGATGCCAGCATACCCATAGAACCTGCTATCTGTGAGGCTTCATCGGTTAAGATATCACCAAACAGGTTGCCCGTTACTACTACGTCGAAACGTTTAGGGTCTTTGATCAGTTGCATAGCGGCGTTGTCGATGAACATATGTTCTGTTTCAACATCAGGATATTCTTTTGCAATCTCCTGTACTACTTCGCGCCACAGACGGCTTGCTTCCAGCACGTTTGCTTTATCCACAGAACACAGCTTTTTACGGCGGGTGCGTGCTGCTTCATATGCTTTACGCGCAATACGTTCTACTTCATAACGGTGATAGATCATCAGATCAGAAGCCGTATTACGGTCTTCTGTACGTTTCTTTTCACCAAAGTAAACATCACCGGTCAGTTCACGGAAGAACAGGATATCTGATCCTCTCAGGATCTCCGGTTTTATGCTGGAAGCTTCCAGCAATTCATCAAACAGTTTGATAGGCCGCAGATTGGCATACAAACCCAACTCCTTACGGATCTTCAGTAATCCCTGTTCTGGTCTTACTTTCAGTGTAGGGTCATTGTCGTATTTGGCATGGCCGATAGCGCCGAACAGGATAGCATCGCTTTTACGGGCTTTCTCCAGCGTTTCGTCCGGTAACGGATTACCGGTAGCTTCGATGGCAACGTGCCCCATAATGCCTTCTTCAAAAACAAAATTGTGTTTGTAGTTTGCGGCAATTGTTACTAATACTTTCTGGCCCCAGGCAGTTACTTCCTGACCAATACCGTCACCAGGAATTACCAGTATCTTTTTGTCTACGCCCATTTAGTTTGATGTTGTTTTTTTAAAAATTAAACTCCCTGCCTGCTTCATAGGTTTCAATTTCCTTACGAAGATTTAACAGGTAATCAATATCATCATAGCCATTTATCAGGCATTCTTTTTTATAAGGATTGATATCAAACTTTGCTTCATCACCGGTAGACAAGATACGGATAGATTGTTTTTCCATATCTATTTCCAGTTGTGTTGCTGGATCTGCCTTGATAGCGCTGAAGATCTTTTCCAGGAATTCATCTGTTACCTGTACCGGTAAGATGAAGTTGTTCAGTGCATTGTTTTTGAAGATATCTGCAAAGAAACTGCTTACCACTACTTTAAAACCAGCATCACCGATAGCCCAGGCAGCATGTTCGCGGGAAGATCCGCAGCCAAAGTTCTTACCTCCCACCAGGATCTCTCCTTTGTAGGTAGGGTCATTCAGCACAAAATCAGCCTTTGGCTGATTATTGGCATCGTAGCGCCAGTCGCGGAAAAGATTTTCCCCGAAACCATCTCTGGTAGTTGCTTTCAGGAAACGGGCCGGAATGATCTGGTCTGTATCGATATTTTCTATTGCAATAGGTACTGCAGTGGAAACTAAATGTCGAAAATTCTTGCTCATCTTTATGAAAAGGTCTTTAAATGATTGTTTAGAGATCTGTTACCACAGGTTCCATCCGCTGTGCCTTAATACGTAACCGTACGTATTTACTGAACCATTTTCCGTTACGGAAATTGGTAGGGCGCAGTAGTTCCTGTGTTGCGTACAGAATGGTATCCAGTTCTTTTGTGGGAATCTCCTCCATGAGGATGTCGCCAAACATCCTTAACCATTCCACAATACCATTTTCAGGATCTGTCAGTTCCGTTTCGCGGTCGAAGTATTGCACCTGGTTTACACGGAAATCGTATTCTTCCAGCAGGGAAGTATATTCCCCTACAGAAGGGAAGTACCAGAACGGTTTAAAAGTATAGCCATGCTCTTTCATTACTTTTTCCAGCGCTCCCATGATATCCTCCACATTGCCTTTTCCGCCCATTTCCAGCACCAGTCGACCGCCCGGCACCAGATGCTGATGGATACGGTCCAGTACTTTTTCTTTCTGACGGATCCAGTGGAGGGCCGCATTGGAAAATACGGCATCGAACTTTTCGGGCAGTGTAAATGAAGTAGCATCTGCCGCCACAAATCTGATATCCGGGAAATGTTGTTTTGCTTTCGCGATCATAGCAGCAGAACTGTCTATTCCCGTTACCTGTGCACCGCTGGCAGCAATCTGTGCCGTCAGTTCACCGGTACCGCAGCCCAGGTCCAGGATCTTCTCCCCTTCTTTGGGCTCCAGCCATTCCACTACACTATTTCCGTACTGGAATACAAAAGCATGCTTTTCTTTATACAAATCAGCGTTCCATGCCATAATTATACTAATTCTCTTACGTCAGTAACTTTTCCGGTAATAGCCGCGGCAGCAGCAGACAACGGACTGGCCAGGAAGGTACGGGCATTGGGACCCTGACGACCTTCAAAGTTCCGGTTGGAGGTAGAAATACAATACATACCGGCAGGGATCTTGTCTTCGTTCATACCCAGGCAGGCAGAGCAGCCAGGTTCACGCAGATGGAAGCCCGCTGCTTCAAATATTTTATCTATTCCTTCTCTCTTAGCCTGTGCCTCTACCTGTTTGGAACCAGGTACGATCCATGCGACTACTCCGTCTGCTTTTTTCTTTCCTTTTACAAAATCTGCGACCAGGCGCAAATCTTCTATACGGGAGTTGGTACAGCTACCGATGAATACATAATCCACCTTTTTGCCCAGCAATTCACTACCAGGCTCCAGCCCCATATATTCCAGTGATTTTTTGAAAGAGGCTTTCTCTTTATCGTCTGTTTCTTCCAGGGTAGGAATATGTTGGGTAATACCCATGCCCATACCAGGGTTGGTTCCGTAGGTGATCTGTGGTTCTATATCTGCCGCATCGAAAGTGAGTGTTACGTCAAATGCAGCATCTTTATCGGTATAAAGGGTTTTCCAATAGGCTAATGCCTTGTCCCAGTCTGCTCCTTTAGGTGCAAACTCACGACCCCTGATATATTCGAAGGTTGTTTCGTCCGGAGCGATCAGCCCGCCACGGGCGCCCATCTCTATGCTCATGTTACAGATCGTCATACGGGCTTCCATGCTCAGGGCGCGGATAGCCTCTCCGGCATATTCCACAAAGTAGCCGGTAGCGCCGGATGCCGAGATCTTTGAAATGATGTATAGAATGATGTCTTTGGACAATACCCCTTTCTTCAGCTGACCGTTTACTTCGATCTTCATCCGTTTTGGACGGTATTGCAGGATACATTGGGTAGCCAGTACCTGTTCCACCTCAGAAGTACCGATACCAAAAGCGATAGCGCCAAAAGCACCATGTGTGCTGGTATGGCTGTCTCCGCAAACGATTGTCATACCCGGCAAAGTAATACCCAGTTCGGGCCCTATCACATGAACAATTCCCTGGTAAGGGTGGCCAAGGCCATACAGTTCTATGCCAAATTCTTTGGTATTGGTAGTCAGCATTTCCACCTGTTTACGGCTCAATGCTTCTTTAATCGGCAGATGCTGGTCAACGGTAGGAACGTTATGATCGGCCGTTGCCCTTGTTTTGGCGGTACGGAATACCGGGATGCCCCTCTTACGTAAGCCATCAAAAGCCTGTGGGCTGGTCACCTCATGAATAAAATGAGTGTTGATGTACACGGCATCCGGAAAACCAGGTTTGCTTAGTACCACATGACTATCCCAGAGCTTATCGAATAATGTTTTTCCCATCCGTAATTACTTTTTAAAATTTGACGCAAATTGCGTTTTATGCTTCCTTCCTTTGTTTGTATCTTCAAAGCTAGTTTGCTATGGTTATTAGTACATAGCTAAATTTGACTTAATTACGATATGTAAATGCACCTGAAGATAATCATCTAATTGATTATCATATCATTATAACACATTATTAACGATGTCCAACAACCATCACGATGCCCTGTTCATACTAATAAAAACGCTTACAAAGGCCGAAAAACGGAATTTTCAACTTGCTTTCAATAAAAACAATACAAAAGAAGACGTTTTATTCATTCAGTTATTCAACACATTAGACAAATTAAAGGAGTATGATGAGGAGTTAATCCTTAAAAAGATCCCCGCCATAAAAAAACAACAGCTCAGTAATGTAAAAGCCCATCTGTACAAACAACTTCTTACAAGCCTTCGCCTGCTGTATAAACAGAAAGATCCGTTGATAGACCTACGGGAACAGCTGGATTATGCGCGTGTATTGTACAGTAAGGGATTATACGGTCAAAGTCTGAAGATCCTTTCCCGTGCCAAATCCATGGCCATGGAACAGGAGGAAGTGATGTTAAGTTATGAAATTATAGAATTCGAAAAGCTGATAGAAAGCCGGCATATTACCCGCAGCCTGGAAAACCGGGCTGATGAACTGAGTGCAGAATCCAAACTGATAGAACTCCGCCTCAGTAATGTGAGCAGGTTATCTACCCTTTCCCTGCGTATGTATGGCCTGTACCTGAAACTGGGTCATGCCAGGGATGCCAGGGATGCAGAAATGGTGAAGCTGTTCTTTGAAAAAGAACTACCTCCCAACTGTAACCAGGATATGAGCTTTTATGAAAAGATACACCTTTACCAGGCTTATAGCTGGTATTACTATATTCTGCAGGATTTCGTTATGTTTTACCGGTATACCCAGAAATGGGTGGACCTGTTCAGTGAATACCCGTCCCTGCAACGTACTGATGTAGAACTCTATATCAAAGCCTTGCATAACCTGCTGACGGCACACTTTTACACAATGAACCATGACAAGTTCATGCGGGTGCTGGAACAGCTTGAGACCCTCAATACCGAAAACCAGGAGTCGTTCAATGAAAATACACGTATATCCGCCTTTGTGTACCTGTACACCGCACGGATCAACCGTTACTTCCTGGAAGGAACTTTCAGCGAAGGGTTATCACTGGTACCACAACTGGAAGCTGAAATAACTGAATACCAGCTCAAAATAGACCAGCATCGTATCCTCCTTTTTTATTACAAGATCGCCTGCCTGTATTTCGGTAGCGGCGACAATAACAAGGCGATCGTTTATCTGAATAAGATCATTCATCTGCGCATAGGCAATCTTCGTGCTGATATACAATGCTTTACACGCATATTACATCTGATAGCCCATTATGAACTGGAGAATTACAGCCTGGTGGAATATCTGATCAAGTCTGTATACCACTTCATTGCCAAGAATAAGGACTTAGGACAGATGATGGAAGAGATCCTGAAATTCTTACGTAAGAATATCTATTCCAATCCTAAAGCTTTACGTAGTGCATTTGCCGATCTGAAGGAAAAGCTGGTGCAATTATCGCAGAATCCTTATGAAAGAAGATCATTCCTCTATCTGGATATTATTTCCTGGCTGGAAAGCAAAATTGAAGGAGTACCGGTACAGAATATCATTCACCGTAAGTTCGTAAAGAAGGAAAAACGTATTTAAGAGCAATAAAACAGGTTCTGAACAGGACTATCCTACGTTTATCCTACGTCTTTTAACGTAAGATAAACGTAGGATAGTCCTGTTCAGAACCTGTTAGGATCATGAGATCCCATAAGTATTGCAATAGACTAGCAATTAGTATTTATTCGTTGGAGGCTAATCAAGGGATTAGTAATTAGTTTTTTATTCGTTGAAGGTGATCAGTTATCAGAGTTTAATCCTGCAGAGATTATCTTATTGATGACCGATCAATTATCAGAATTTAATCCTGCGGGGATTATCTATTCGTCTTTTTTAATTTGTTGGAAGCCCTATGGACTCACTCCCAAAGCCCCAGTTAATACCAAATAAAGCTACGAGTTTATTAGTTGATTCAAAACTTTTACCAAATGCGCCATTGACATAGAGGTTGTCACTTATCCTGTAATTGATATACCCAACGGTTCTGTTAGCACTGCCGCTTTTCCCGTTATAATACCGGTATAAAGATTCGCAGCCGAAAGAAATCCTGTCAAACTCCAGTCCGGCCCTGCCGCCGAAATCAACACTATTGGCTTTTTCTACAATTCCCAGTTTGTTTTTATAATAACTATCATACAGATAACGGCCTGCAATGTTCACTGCCAGATAACTTTTTGTAGCAGTTTCCCCTTTTGATAACGGAATATAGCTGGACAGGGTAGTCCAGGCTCCTTTCCTTCCTGTTTGCCAGGAAGAATCTCCTATGCCATAAGTGGCATAAGCAGCAGCTACATCCCAGGAAAAGATAGGTTTCTCATTGATCAGATCATTGATTTCCTGTACGATATCATCTGTTTGTTTAGGTCGCAGATTTGCATACTCTTTTAGCAGCTGTTTTTTCTTTATAGGGTCTGTTTCTCCAGCAATCGCTGCAATTCCGGCATCCAGTTCTTCCTGTGCAGCATCATGCCATTTATTAAGCATCTTATCCATCTTTTCACTGTACGATCTCAGATGCACTTTAATGACAGTCGTTTTAAGCCCTAATGCAAAGATTTTCTGCGATGTTGCAGCAGAATCGGGGATCATATCTTTATTCAAAAATGCAATGGAGAAACTAGTGAATTTTAATCCTGAGAAAATGTTTTCTCCCACTACCATACTTTTATTAGTACGTGCATCCGTCATTGTTTTCAAACCCAGGAAACTATATACATCCCTCGACTTTGGTTTCACCCACCAGTAGGGAGTGAATTCCGTTGAATAGTTTTGAGGAAAGCTGTTGCCGGATGATTGAAAGGATTGCGCAACACCCAGTACAAATTCTTTAGGCGTATTACTTGTTTGTGTTAATGTAGGCGCTATATCGGTGAGGATAAATACAGGTGCATTGGGTACGGCCAGCTCTTTTAATTTAACGGTACCATCCAGGGATTGTGCAGATAAATTAATACAGAACAAGATGAGTAATAATGGTAAAATTGAGTACTTCATATCAGGATTTCAGTTCTATGTCTTTGTATAGTATTACGGTTCTGCAATCATCACTTATTTCTATGATGGGATCGGAAAACTCTTTGTGCCCTTCTTCACCATCATCAAAAATATACCTGGCACTCACCTGTGTGCTGGCCTTTCTCCTGGCATCATCATCACCCAGCAAATCGATTTTAGTCATTATAGTGATAGTGTATTCAGCTAAAACAATGGCAGCGCCTATCCCTTGCTGCGGGATATCTCCCGAAGCATTCTCTGAATGTGCTATAGCCTTTAACGGATCTCCGGTACCTGGTTTCAGCGCTATTGCACGGGATGCAGCTAACCCAAAGGTAGAGATATCAACAGCCATTTTTATCTGTTGCATTCCGTCGCCAACTTTATATGAACTCATGTGTCTTCGAAATTTAGGTAAATATAAGTCTGATGTATTAAATGGGTTATTACTTTTGGGATTACGCTTCTAATGCTAAAATACAAAAAATATGGTTCTCCGGCAGGATCTCTGGTTGATTACATCATCTGCCATAACTACCAGCTATTCAAAAGTGTAAACTTATATCAAAATAAAGTGACATTTATAATACAATACGTTTCCCTTCTTTTGCAGATTTTCTTGCAGCCTCTAAGATCTTCACCACAATCAGATTATTGCTAAGGGAAGAAAGATCATTTACCGGATGAATAGTCCCGTTTAATACTGCAGTGAGGTATGTGATATTATCCTGATAACCAGCTGCGGGCACAGTCAATGGCTGATAAGTATCTTTCTGTCTTTGCTGTAATGTACTACTGTTCAACGCATGTAAATAGCCCGATTTACCGAACACTTCCCAGTCTTTAATACTGAAAGGCCAGTTCCAGGAAGCTTCAATGATACCGGTTGCTTCAGGGTATTCCAAAAGAATAGTAGCATCATCATCTACTTTAGGATATACATCCGGTTTGATATGACGGGCAACAGCGGTAACGGCTACCGGTGCTTTGCCATCCATCATCCAGGTCATCAGGTTAGCACCATAACATCCAAAGTCTACTATCGCACCGCCTCCGTTTTTTACAGGATCTGTTAACCAATTGAGAAAATCTTTACTGCAGCCTATTTCTTTAGGGCCTTCATGTCCGTCATGCACTATCATTTTACGGACAGGACCAACGGCATTCTGCGATTTTACCAATGTATACAACTGCTGGTTACTATCATACCAGGTAGTTTCATAATTGGTGAGCAACTGAATATGATATCTGCTTGCCAGCGCAGCCATACGTTCTGCCTGTGCCACTGTAGTAGCCAGGGGTTTCTCCACCATTACAGAGATGCCTTTAGGAGCGCAGGCCTCTACCACGTCAATATGTTCTGCAACAGGATTATATCCCAGCACAGCGTCCGGATGCGTTTTTGCCAGCATAGCCGCCAATGTAGGATAAAACAAAGAATCCGGCAGCTGATAGCTCTCTTTATAACGGGCTATCAGTTGAGCATCTGCTTCCGCAATACCAGTGATGATCACCTGTCCTTTTTTGTACTGGTGCATCAGCAGATGAACATGATCATGACTCAATCCTGCCACCCCTACTTTTAATGGCTGTTGTGCCGCCGCTGTAAGAGCAGATAGTAATAAGAGAGTGTAACATAACAACTTTTTCATCTGTGGAATATTTATCATTGAATGTTTAATACTTTCCATTCATCATCTTCCTTAAAAGTATAAATCTTCTGTGTACTTCTTCCTCCATCAGGAAAGGTACAGACCTCTGTAATGAGGTACAGGTTATCCGTAATTTTTTCTCTTTGCGGATATGCGCGACTGAGATCTTTAAATACCGGGAATCCTTCCTGCATAAGGTTTTTAATAAATGATAATTTCAATATATCTGCAGTTGATGCCAGTATCTCTTCATTATCTGTACTATCATTCATATTATATAATAATAAACGGGCCTCTTCCAGAAAGTTCTTACAGGCCATTGCTTTTTCAAGGTCCTGTTCATCATATGCATCTTCCAGGCACAGGATAGCTCCTTCAGGTGTGGAGAAATCATGGATGAAATAATCAACGCCATCATCAATATAAAGACCAGTCATTCTATCAAAATCAAGTTTTTCCGTTTCCGGTAATCCATCCCTGATAGCGCGGATAGTATACCCTCCTATCAATCTTCCCCCTTCAATGATCATCCAGTCAGAGATAAACTGCGAATCAATTCCTATACGCTGATCTTCATGAACAGAAGTAACATATACAGGTTTATTACCTACTACGCCAAACAGGTTACCATCATCATCAAAGCTGGGTGTCGTTAACCACAGATGTTCGTTATTGGTGCCATCTTCTATCAATACTTTCACAGAAAAATACTGCTGATCAGGCCCAGGTGCGATGAGGCTGTTCTGAAAATAATGCAGGGTCGCCCTTGCTTTTTCAATGGCCCAGTTCATACGTATATCATCATTGGCAACATTCACAACTGCCAGCTGTTCTTCTTCTTTAACCGTTTTTTTGCTCCTGCCAAATAATCGAGATAATAGTCCCATTGCTTTTAAAGGGGGTAGATGAGTGAATACATAAAAGTAACCTTTTACAAGGATTATTGCACCTCCTGTAATGGAGCTTCGTAACGGTAGTATCTGAAATAAAATATAGCAAATGCAGTGAGTTGGAACAATACAGTCGCATACCAGTAATAATATGCCAGAGAGAGGAACAGTCCGGTTACTATAATGAGGAATACCCAGCGAAAATATTTATCCTGGTCCAGTTGCGGGAAATATAACAGGCTGCGCATCAACATTAATATGCTGATACCAAAAGTGATATACAACAGTAAATCAGCAGGGCCTGTTTTAAAAAGCAGCAGGATAAATTCCGGTAGCATGATGAACAGGTAAGTAGTACCGGTTTGCACATACCTTTTCCACAAAGGAACAGGTAGCTGGGGGAGGGAGGATAAATAAAGATCGTCGAAACTACGGTGATTAAATATTAATACACTGTGCGCCAGCAAATTGATCAGCAGTCCTACTAATACAACACGTTTATCTGGCTGGTCCCCGATGAAAGAACAGGCCATTAACAAGACCAACGCCCCTGCGAACTTTGTAAGCGCCAGTGCTTTTACATTCCCATTGAGCAGCTCATAAATATAGAACATCCAGAGGGGTTTGCGGAAACGGCGGTTCAGCCATTGCACCCAATCTGAAAAGAAGGGTGTAGTACCCGGATGTTTTATTTTATGATCATAACTGCGCATAGGCATGATAGTCATGATGATGTTAAAAACCAAAATGATCATTGCCGGCACATACGCGTGTATCTTAACTGCAATCAGGATAGCAGCCATACTGTATACCAGCACAGGAGCATAGAGCGTAAAATGGAGCCAGTAAAGCGTACGCCATTTACGGGGCCCTTCCAGGATACCGAGGGTAGCGTATAAAAAAGTGTTTTCTCTGGCCGACAATGTCTTTAGCACATAGGCCATGCATTTCAGGTTGTATAATAACCAGATGAGTAATGTTATCAGCAACATACCTGTGCTGGTCAGAAAGCCCATTATCAGGGCATAATGATAGGATAAGAGTTGATTACCAGATACTATGCCGAAGAAGAAATAGAATACCAGTAAAAAGAAGCCTGTATTACGGGTGTAATACCTGGCGGTGAAAACTTTTGATAACGCCATGGTAGTTAAATTTTTACGATGTTTCTATCCTGTACCTGTAATTGAACAGACACCGCGCTGACAGGCTGGTGAGAGGTAATGCAGAAAGTAACTCCATGTTTTGAATAAAAGGATTCTATTATGTCGTACAATAATGGAACAGTCTGTTTATCAAGTGTTATTAATGGTTCATCTAATAAGATCACCTTGGGAGTACCGGTAAAAGCCAGTAACAGTGATAACTTTTTAAGCATCCCACTGGAATAGGTACTAACAGGTCTGTGGATAAATGTGTGGATACTTAAAAGCGCTATCAGTTCCTTTATATCCTGATATCCGTTTCCTTTTGTTTTTAAATAAAGGCTAACCAGGTCATTACCAGTAAGGAAGCCGGGGTATACTGGTTCAGCCTCTGCATAATTCACAAACCGGCGATATTGCACTGGTTGCTTTCGGCAACTAATATTATTTTCCAGGTATATATCTCCCTTAAAAGGTATCAATCCCGCCATCACCTTCATACTGGTAGTCTTACCTGCACCATTGCCACCCAGCAGCCAGTAAATATTATGCTGTAACTGCAATTCAGGAATATCCAGAATAACGGTTTCATGATAAGCTTTGGTAATATCCTTCAGGGTGAGTACAGCAGATTGCATAAACGGATGTATTTAATTGTAAATATGTGTAATAAATAGTTGTAATTCAGCTCTGAGCATGTGTTTTAACAAAAATTTGTCTTACTACGAAAGGGTCAATTTCTTACGAAAAATCATTGAAAACATTCAAATAAATTTTAAGCCGTTATGTGCGCTTGTATGTGCTTTTAAAAATTTTTCACACCTTGTTAACCTCTAAGTGAGCCGTCCTGCTATATCTACTAAATCCAATTCTTCTTTTCCACACCTTGTTAAAAACTTAAAAATCTTACAGGCACATTCATGTGTACATTTGTACAGTTCCTGACACGGTTGTGTGATTTATCGGGGGATGGCAAAAATCCCGATCCCAAGACCAGCCAAAAGTCATCTTTAGGAAATATTAAAAAAAGGGTAACAACGTAAGGGGTCCAGGCATTCAGCGCAGGAATTTAATTCTTTCGTTAGGTCCATTCTATCTATTAACAACCGTTAACCATATAAAAACATATTGAGTGATGAATCATGAGAATGAGCTCTTATTAAGAGAAAATAAAGATCGATTTGTACTTCTCCCAATCAACTATCCAAAAGTGTGGGAAAAATATAAACAGCATGAAGCCAGTTTCTGGACAGCTGAAGAAATTGATCTGAGTTCTGACCTTAAGGACTGGGGAAACCTGAATGACGGAGAGCGTCATTTCATTACGCATGTACTTGCTTTTTTTGCTGCCAGTGATGGTATTGTGAATGAGAATCTTGCCGTGAATTTCATGAGCGAGGTGCAGATACCGGAAGCCCGTTGTTTTTATGGTTTCCAGATCATGATGGAAAACATTCATTCCGAAACTTACGCTTTATTAATAGATACTTACGTAAAAGATCCTTCTGAAAAAGATCGTTTATTTCATGCTATCGAAACTGTTCCTGCTGTTAAGAAAAAAGCAGAATGGGCATTGCGCTGGATCGATAACGGCAACTTTGCAGAACGTCTGGTAGCTTTTGCTGCCGTAGAAGGAATTTTCTTCAGTGGTAGTTTTTGTTCGATCTTCTGGTTAAAGAAAAGAGGTCTGATGCCGGGCCTTACTTTCTCTAATGAACTGATCAGCCGTGATGAAGGATTGCATTGTGAATTTGCCTGTCTGCTGTATAAGATGCTTGAAAACAGATTATCTGAAGAAGCTGTACAGAACATTATCCTGGATGCAGTAAAAATTGAAAAAGAATTCATCACAGAAGCACTGCCTGTAGGACTGATCGGAATGAACAGTACACTGATGTCTGAGTATATTGAGTTTGTAGCGGACCGTTGGTTATCAGAACTCGGATATGCGAAAGTATATCATACTGCGAATCCTTTTGATTTCATGGAGATGATCTCTCTGCAGGGTAAAACCAATTTCTTCGAGAAACGTGTAGGCGATTATCAGAAGTCAGGCGTAATGTCTTCAGGAAAAGATAATCAGGCATTCAGTCTTGATGAAGATTTTTAAACGATATATATCTAAGGCATAATAATTGCATAGCACTGCTGAGATTATGCCAACTTTTTTAAACACTAACCTCTTTAAATTCATTTAACCATGTTTGTAATAAAACGCGACGGCCGCAAAGAAGCGGTAAAGTTTGACAAGATCACTGCCCGCGTGGAGAAGCTGTGTTATGGGTTGAATGCGGAGTATGTAGATGCTGTTGATGTGGCCAAGAAAGTAATCCTCGGATTATACGATGGCGTTACCACTACCGAACTGGATAACCTCGCCGCTGAAACAGCAGCGTCACTTACTACTAAACATCCTGATTACGCATTGCTTGCATCACGCATCGCAGTAAGTAATTTACATAAAAACACAGTGAAGTCGTTTTCCAAAACGATGAAGAAACTGTTCGAATATGTTGATCCGAAAGTAGGAAAGCCTGCTCCGTTACTGGCAGATGATGTGTGGGAAATCATTAAGAAGAATGCAGATATCCTGGACTCCAATATTATATACGACCGTGATTTCTCATTTGATTATTTCGGTTTTAAAACACTGGAACGTTCTTACCTGCTGAAACTGGATGGTAAAGTAGCAGAACGTCCTCAGCATATGTTTATGCGTGTGTCTGTTGGTATCCATAAAGAAGATATCGATGCAGTACTGAAAACGTATAACCTGATGAGCGAACGCTGGTTCACACATGGTACGCCTACCCTGTTCAATGCAGGTACGCCTAAACCACAGATGTCCAGCTGCTTCCTGTTAACTATGCAGGACGATAGCATCGAAGGTATCTACGATACGCTGAAACAAACGGCTAAGATATCCCAGAGTGCCGGTGGTATTGGTCTCAGCATCCATAATATCCGTGCTACAGGTTCTTATATCAGCGGCACCAATGGTACATCAAACGGTATCATCCCAATGTTGCGTGTGTTTAACGACACGGCACGTTATGTGGATCAGGGCGGAGGAAAACGTAAAGGCGCTTTTGCTATTTACCTGGAACCATGGCATGCAGATATCTTCGAATTCTTAGATCTGCGCAAGAACCACGGTAAAGAAGAAATGCGTGCAAGAGACCTTTTCTACGCTTTGTGGATGCCGGACCTGTTTATGAAACGTGTTGAGGAAAATGGTGACTGGAGTTTGTTCTGTCCTCACGAAGCACCAGGATTACATGAGTGCTGGGGCGAGAAATTTGAAGCACTGTACGCACAATATGAATCAGAAAACCGCGCACGTAAAGTAGTGAAAGCACAGGACCTGTGGTTTGCTATTCTGGATGCTCAGATTGAAACAGGTAACCCTTACCTGCTGTATAAAGATGCTGCCAACCGCAAATCAAATCAGCAGAACCTGGGTACTATCAAGAGCTCCAACCTGTGTACCGAGATCATTGAATATACAGACGCTAACGAAATAGCTGTATGTAACCTGGCTTCCCTGGCGCTGCCAAGTTATATTTCCAACGGTAAATTCGATCATGATAAATTATATGAAGTAACTTATCAGGCTACTGTGAACCTGAACCGCATCATCGATAATAACTATTATCCTGTTGAGGAAGCACGTAACAGTAACATGCGTCACCGTCCTATTGGATTAGGTGTACAGGGACTGGCAGATGCGTTCATCCTGATGCGTTATCCGTTCGAAAGTGAAGAAGCAAAACAACTGAATAAAGATATCTTCGAAACCATCTATTATGCTGCATTATCAGCATCAAGAGATCTGGCCAAAAAAGATGGTGCTTATGAAACCTTCCCTGGTTCACCTGCATCAAAAGGTATCCTGCAGTTTGATATGTGGGGCGTTACACCTTCCACACGCTGGGACTGGAAAGCACTGAAAGCTGAGATCATAGAACATGGTATCCGCAACTCACTGCTGGTAGCTCCGATGCCGACTGCATCTACTTCACAGATCCTTGGTAACAACGAATGTTTTGAGCCATATACATCCAACATCTACACACGCCGGGTATTAAGTGGTGAGTTTGTGATCGTGAACAAACACCTGCTGAAAGACCTGGTAGAACTGGGACTGTGGGATGGAGACATGAAGAACAGGATCATTGCTGCAAACGGATCTATCCAGAACATCGCAGAAATACCTGCTCCGATAAAAGAACTGTACAAAACTGTTTGGGAAATCAAACAACGTACTATCATAGACATGGCTGCTGACCGTGGCGCTTATGTATGCCAGTCACAATCACTGAACCTGTTCGTAGATACACCGTCTGCTTCCAAATTAACTTCTATGCACTTCTATGGCTGGAAGAAAGGTCTGAAAACAGGTATGTACTATCTGCGTACACAAGCTGCTACACAGGCCGTACAGTTCACTGTTGAAAAACAGGGTGGACAGAATATGGAACCTATGGTCGCTAAAACAGCAGCTGCCGCAGCATCAGCAACAGCTACTGCCACCGCAGACACCGTTGCCGCAGCTACTGCTTCCGCAAAGAAAGTTGACCCATCCCTGGATGAAGTTGAATTCATTGAAGGTGCCGTATGTACCATGGAAGAAGGTTGTGTAACCTGCAGTGCATGATGAATATTATTCTTATAAAAAAAGCCGGTCCGAATGTTCGGACCGGCTTTTTTTATGGCATATCTTCTTCCAGGAATCCCCATTGTTCCAGTAAACTATCATACTGTTCGGGTGGCAGGTTTTTCTGGTTATAAAGCCCTGCCAGGGTACGCTGTCTTAATGCCTCATAAATACTCACCGCACAGGCCACGGAGATGTTTAAAGACTGGATGATACCTACCTGTGGGATAATGAAATTCCCATCTGCCAATGCCCTTATTTCATCACTCACCCCACCATGTTCATTACCAAATACCAGCGCCACAGCACCCGTGAAATCAATCTCATATAATCCTACCGCATCTGATGACAAATGAGTAGTATAGATCTTCTCATATTTTTGTCTTAAAGCAGCCACACATTCATCCACATCGGAAAACTGATGGATGGTGAGCCATTTAGCTGCGCTGCTGGAACTTTTAGCCCCCCATTTCTTATGTTTGGGGATCTTGTTGTTCAGCACATAAATTTCCTGGATACCTACGGCATCGCAGGTACGCATCACAGCAGAAATGTTATGAGGGTCCTGTACGTTCTCCAGGACCACTGTCAGTCCGGATTGTCGTTTATTTAATACGGATAGCAACCTTTCTCTACGTTCCGGTGTCATAATCAATAATATATAAATTTACAGAGGCAAAAATAACTTAAAATACCGCTTTTCCTTATTACCTTCATACATAACAAAAAACCTTTATTCAACATATGTTCAAGAAAATCCTCAAAGTAGTAGGGATCATTTTCGTAGTACTCATAGCAGCTGCAATAGCTATCCCTTATTTTTTCAAGGGAAAGATCATGTCCATTGCCAAAACAGAGCTGAACAAACAGCTGAATGCCAATGTGGATTTTAAGGACGTAGATATCAGTCTTATCCGGCATTTTCCCAGGCTTGCTGTAGCTATAGAAGACTTACAGGTTATCAACAGGGCGCCTTTTGAAGGTGATACCCTTATCTCTGTAAAAAAGATCGATCTGGCCCTGAATCTCATGAGTGTGATCAAAGGTGGTAAAATGGATATTTACAACGTATCTGTAATTGCTCCACGTATCCATGCCATCGTTCATAAGAATGGAGAAGCTAACTGGAACATTACCAAACCGGATACAGTAACAGCCACCGCAAAAACCGACACGGCCTCTTTTGCACTCAGCCTGCAACAATATAAGATCGAAGATGCAATGATCAGCTATGAAGATGAACAGGGTGATATGGGATTACTGATTGAAGATCTGGACCACCAGGGTAAAGGTGATTTCACACAAGACCTGTTCACTTTGCAAACCAGCACTGAAGCTGCTGCCGTTACCTTCCATTACGGCCTTATCCCCTATCTCCTGCGTACCCATACCAAAATGGAAGCAGATGTACAGGTAGATAACAAAACCAGCACCTACACCCTTCAGAAAGGCGATGTTACCCTTAACAATCTGCAACTGGCTGTACTGGGCTTCTTTAAGATGGTGAATGACAGCACTTACGGCATGGACCTTACCATGAAAGCTCCTTCTACCAAATTCAAGGATATTCTTTCCCTGGTACCTGCCATTTTCATGAAGGATTTTGATAAAATAAAAACAGATGGTACCACTGCTTTCGATGGCTTTGTAAAAGGGACCTACAGCGCTACGCAGATGCCGGCCTTTGGTTTACATCTGGATGTAAAGAACGGGTTCTTCCAGTACCCTGATCTGCCCAAGCCTGTAAAGAACATACAGATCGCCCTGAATATAAAGAATGCGGACGGTGTGCCTGATCATACAATTGTGGATATGCCTTCCGCTCACCTGGAAATGGATAACACCCCTATCGATATGCGTTTACTGGTGAAAACACCTATATCCGATATGTATGTGGATGGCGCCATGAAAGGTAAACTGGACCTCTCCAAAGTTACGCAGTTTGTGAAACTGGAAGAAGGTACTGCATTAAGTGGTATACTGGATGCTGATCTGAACGCCAAAGGCAACATGAGTGCTATAGAGAAACAGGAATACGACCGTTTCTATGCAGCAGGGACACTGATCGTAAACAACCTTTTATACCGTAGCAAAGACTATCCTGATGGCATTAAGGTGAATAACCTTTCCATGATATTCAACCCTAAAAACGTAACCGTACAGAAATTTGACGGCCAGTATATGGGAACCAACTTCCAGGCAAACGGGGAAGTAAATAATATGCTGGCATATGTATTCAAGAATGCGCCGCTGGATGGTAAACTGACAGTGAAAGCAGATCAGGTGAACCTGGATAAATGGATGGGTACTACCACAACCACTACTACAGCTGCACCGGATACCAGTGCGCCATTTGTAGTTCCTGCCAATCTGGATTTCACCGTACAGGCGCAGGTAGATAAAGTGCATTATGATAAGCTGGATATGAATAATGTTTCCGGTTCCTTATTGCTGAAAGATCAGACAGTAACCATGCAGCAGATCAAAGCCAATGCATTGCAGGGTAACATGGAAGTAAACGGTAGCTACAGCACTAAAAACACACCGCTTACTCCGGATATCACGATGGCTTATAATGTGCAGAATGTAGACGTAAAAGAAACATTCAATGCCTTTAATACGGTACAAAAATTAATGCCGGTAGGACAGTTCCTCGCTGGTAAAATTACTTCACAGTTAAGCCTGAAAGGGAAACTGGGTAAGGATATGATGCCGGTAATGAGCAGTCTTACCGGGGATGGTAACCTCTTGCTGATAGAAGGTGTATTACAGAAATTCGCACCGGTAGAACAACTGGCCAGCACGCTGAATGTAACCCAGTTAAAGAATATCTCCTTAAAGGATATCAAAACCTATTTCTCTTTTGAAGATGGTCGTGTAAAAGTAAAACCATTCAATCTGAAAGCAGGTGGTATCAATATGCTGGTGGGTGGTTCGCACGGGTTTGATCAGTCACTGGATTATGTGATGCAGATGACGCTACCCCGCAGTATTATTGGCAAACAGGGAGATGCGCTGGTAAACAACCTGGTTACAGCGGCTACCAATAAGGGCATCCCTGTAAATGTGAGCGATAGTGTTCACCTGAATGTATTATTAGGTGGTAATATCACTAAACCTACTTATAAAACAGATTTACAGGAAACCGCCGGCGCTGCAATGAATAACCTGAAAGACCAGGCAGCCACGCTTGTAAAAAATAAAATAGATACTGTAAAAGCCGCTTTAAAGGATACTATACAACATGTAAAGAACCAGGCTATTGCATCAGTCAAAGATGAACTGACGAAACAACTGACCGGTAAAAAAGATAGCAGTACTAACAAATCGCAACCACTGCAGGATGCAGGAAAACAAGCCGGACAGGCAGTAAAGAATACGCTGGGGAATCTCTTTAAGAAGAAGAATGCTACGGATACAACCAGGCATTAAGCATTCATTATAAATAGAATACGGATTATGAATATGATGTTTAAACATATATTTATAATCCGTATTTTTTTTGTTAATACGCTTCAATAAAACTACTTTGGATAATTAATTGTCTGAGTTTTTCACCAACTTTACAAGACTGCTTATTCTCCACCCGGCATGAAGGGGTGTGTTAACTTGAGAAATTGCCTTATAGGAATATATGGAATACGAGCGTTACATATCAGATGGAATCCTTGAAAAGTACTTCTTAGGATTTGCGACTCCTGAAGAGAAAAAGGAGTTGGAAATACACCTGAGTATTTTCCCTGAACTGCAAACAGAAATGGATGCTGTTGAGCGTCGCATAGAAAGAGCTGCCATTAAGGATGCAGCATTACCACCAGCACATATTAAATTGGCATTAATGAAGCAGATTGCTGCGGAAAGTACGGATGAACAAACGTACTCTTATAACATAAAATACGATACCGTTACGGCTCCTTCCAGCGATCATAAAATGTCTGTACATATTGGCTGGAAAATTGTCTTGATCGCATTGTTATCCATGATTGCCCTTTCCCTGTTGGCGGCTATCGTTTTCTACCTGGCTGCCATGCAAAAATAGTATGAAAGTTATGCATTAAAAAAGGCCCCATAACATATATTATGAGGCCTTTTTTGTTGGTTATATATTCTTATACATCTGTATGCTGCATTGCTTTGTAATTCTCCTGCATCGCCTTCAGTTTATCTTTACCGTAAGCCAGGCGGGTAACCAGTACATACAATACCGGTACAACGAAGATAGCCAGGAATGTAGCAGTAAACATACCGCCTAATACTGTCCAGCCCATTGTTTTACGCGATTCAGCACCTGCTCCTGTTGCCAGTACCAGCGGTAAGATACCGAGCAGGAAGGCGAGGGAAGTCATGATGATAGGGCGCAAACGCAGTTTGGCAGCTTCCACCGTGGCCGTTACCAGCTCCATTCCTCTGTCCACACGTTCCTTCGCGTATTCCACGATCAGGATCGCATTCTTTGCCGATAACCCTATCAGCGTAATCAGACCAATCTGTGCGTATACGTTATTGTTCAGTTTGGGCAGGAATGTAAGTGTTACTATCGCACCAAATGCCCCCAATGGTACTGCCAGTAATACGGAGAATGGTACGGACCAGCTCTCGTACAATGCTGCCAGGAACAGGAACACGAAAATGATAGATAAGGCGAAGATGTAAATCGTTTTGGAACCGGATAATAATTCCTCACGGCTTAACCCCGAGAACTCATATCCATATCCTTCCGGCAATACTTCTGCGGCTACTTCCTTCAGTGCATTGATAGCGTCACCACTACTGTAGCCCGGGGCCGGACTACCATTTATTTCCGCAGAACGGAACAGGTTGTAATGCGATACTACCGGCGCACTTTCTATCACCTTATAGGATGTGAGTACGTTCAGCGGGACCATCTCTCCGTTTGTATTACGTACAAAGTATTGTCCCAGATCTTTGATATCTCCACGATAAGTAGAATCCGCCTGTGTTAACACGCGGAAGTTACGCCCGTAAATGGTGAAGTCATTCACATAAGAACTACCCAGGTATGTTTGTAACGCCGTAGCAATAGAAGAAATCTGTACGCCCATTTTCTTAGCTTTCTCTCTGTCTATTTCCAGTTGATAACCAGGAGTACGGGCCGTAAAGAAGGAGAAAGCACGTCCTATTTCAGGGCGTTGGTTGATAGCACCTACAAACTTCTGCAGTACTCCTTCAAAAGCCTTGATATCTGAATTACCACTTTTCTGTTCTAAGATAAAAGAGAAACCTGCCGTACTACCCAAACCAGGAATAGCCGGTGGCTGGATCACTACAGAGCTGGCTTCTTTCCAGTGCGCCAGTTTACCCTGTATTTCTGCTGAAATAGCGCCAATCTGTAACGCTTTGGATTTTCTCTCGTCCCATGGTTTCAGCTGACAGAAAATAGTAGCACTGTTGGATTTCGTAGCAAAACTCACAACGTTCAAACCACCCAATGCAGCATAATGCGCAATGCCTTTTACGCTATCCAGCTGATGCATCATTTCATGTAATACGGTTACTGTACGTTCTGTAGAAGATGATTCCGGCAGATCGAACGTGATGTACAAACGGCCATCATCTTCTATAGGAATAAATCCCGTTGGTTTATTTCTGAACAGTAACAGTGTACCTACCATGATACATAACAAAATGATCGCTACATAACGGCCCAGGCGGATACTCTTTTTCACACCCAGTGAATAACGGCTGGTAACGTGAGAGAACCATATGTTAAACTTATAGAAGAATTTGTTCAGCCCTTTGGAATGTGCACCTAAGTCACTCGGCCTTAAGATCAGCGTACATAATGCCGGTGTTAAGGAAAGCGCGATGAAAGCGGAGATCAGTACAGAGATGGCTATAGTGATCGCAAACTGCTGATATAAACGTCCTACGATACCAGGAATGAACCCTACCGGAACAAACACAGCTGCCAGAATCAGGGCAATAGCGATTACGGGTCCGGAGATATCTTTCATGGCCTGATAGGTAGCATCTTTTGGCGACATCTTCTCATGGTCCATATTATGCTGGACCGCCTCCACCACCACAATGGCATCATCCACCACTATACCGATGGCCAGTACGAAACCGAACAGGGTCAAAGTGTTAATGGTAAAGCCGAGGGGTATGAAGAAGATGAAAGTAGCGATAATAGATACCGGAATGGCCAGTATAGGAATGATCGTCGCTCTCCAGCTTTGCAGGAAAAGGAACACTACCAGCACCACCAGTCCTAATGCTTCCAGCAGCGTTTCTACCACTTCATGGATAGATACCTGTACCACGGATACGGATTCGAACGGTACTACATAATCCACGTCAGCAGGGAAAGCTTTTTTCAGCTCTGCCATCGTTGCGTATACAGCGTTTGCTGTTTGAATGGCGTTGCTACCCGGCGCCTGGTAAACCAGCAGGTAAGATGCCCTTTTACCATCTACAAAGGAATTACCGCTATAGTTGAATTTACCCAGTTCTACGCGGGCAACATCTTTCAGGTATACCAATGATCCATCGGAAGGACGGGATTTGATGATAATATTACCAAATTCTTCCGCTGTGGTTAAACGGCCTTTCACGAAGATGGTGTATTCGTATGTTTGTCCGGCTTTTTGCGGAGGTGCACCTACAGAACCAGCTGCGATCTGTGCATTCTGTTCTGTAATAGCCGCCTTTACCTCATCAGCCGTTACGCCCATCTCGGCCAGCTTGTCTGGTTTCAGCCACAGACGCATACTGAAGTCGTCCGCACGGGTGAAGATATCACCCACACCTTTTGCACGCAGTAATGCATCCTTTATAAATACGTTAGTGTAGTTATCGAGAAATGTAATGTCGTGTGTTCCTTTAGGAGAGAACAATGCCACCAGTAACAGGATGCTGGGATTACGCTTCCTTACGGTCAGGCCCAAACGCTGTACTTCCTGCGGAAGGGTAGGCTGTGCGATACCCACACGGTTCTGAACGTCCAGTGCAGCAATGTTAATGTCTGTACCTACTTCAAAGTTAACCGTCAGCGTCATGGCGCCGCTGTTGGTACTGTTGCTGGACATGTAAGTCATACCAGGTGTACCATTCACCTGCACTTCTACAGGCGTAGCTACGGTTTGCTCTACTGTCTGGGCATCCGCACCAGTATACGTACCCGTTACCTGCACCGTTGGTGGTGAGATCTCAGGATACTGCCCAATGGGCAGGTTCATCATGGCCAGCAGCCCTACCAGCACCAGCACAACAGATATTACTATCGCTGTTACGGGTCTGCGTATAAAAGTATTTGCAATCATGATCTTCTTCTATTGATTCTAAAAACTATTTCTTTGCAGCTGGCGGTTGTTGTTGTTTTGCCGCTGTATCTATTTTACCACCATCACGTAAACGCTGGAAGCCTTCTGTGATCACTTTATCTCCTGCATTCACACCGTCCAGTACTACGATCTTATCTCTCAAACGTGGGCCCAGATGGATCTTACGCTGTTCTGCTATAGTATCTTTTGAGATAAACACAAAGTATTCACCCATTTGTTCCACTACAGCTTTGTAAGGGATGATCACATGTTCTCCTGATTGATCGTTCAGCACACGTAATACGCAGCTCATACCATCTTTCAGTTCATCCTTAGGATTACTGAACTCAATACGTACTTTGATAGTAGCAGTTTGATTATCTACACCACGGTCTATCACAATGATCTTACCGCGTTCTGTGTAAGCAGTACCATCGGGTAACTGCAGACGGAAAGTGGAATCTTCTGCGGGGTTGATCGTTTTACCCTGCAGGGATGCAAAACGGTGAATATCCGTTTCACTCACCACAAAGTCAACAGCAATCGGATTCTCGCTGGACATGGTGTTCAGCAGTGTGGTACCCGGACTTACCTGCGCGCCCAGCTTCACCTGGGAAATACCAATGCGACCTGTGAAAGGCGCTCTTATATAGGAGTAGTCTAAATCTGTTTTAGCGGCCAGCAACTGTGCATTCGCAGCAGCTACCTGACTGCGGTTCGTTTCCAGTGCAGCATCAGCATTGTCTAAAGTCTGGCGGGCAATCGCATCCTGTTCTGCCAAACGGTGATAACGGTCTGCATCTTTCTGTGCTTTATTGAAGTTGGCTTTGGCACTGGCAATATTAGCTTCTGCCTGTGCGTAAGCAGCCTCATATTTACGGCGGTCTATTTCATACAGGGGCTTACCCTTCTGCACTACTTCTCCTTCTTTGAAGAAGATACCGGTAATATAACCAGCCACCTGGGCACGCAGTTCTACCTGATTCAGTGATACTACTGTTGCAGGATATTTATCGTAATAAATAGCAGAACCCTGTGTTGCTGTTACAACATTTACCGGTGTTGGAGGCATTACCATGGCTGCTTTCTGACCCGGGCCTTTGCATGAAGCCAGGAAAAATGCACCTGTAGCGCCAATGAGGAGAATGTGTTGCGTTGTTTTCATCTCTATATATTTGTCCTTTCAATGACCTTACGGCCAGTTATCTTTAATTAGTTAGTTGTTATTGTACCTAGTGCACGTTCCAGATCTATTTTGCTCGACAGTACAGTGTACATGGCATTATAATAATTCAGTTGTGCGGCACGGAGATCTGTCTGAGCAGTGATCACTTCCAGGTAGGCTTTGATACCTTCCCTGTACTGCAGCTCTATCAAATCATATACTTCCTTTGCCAGATCCATGTTCTCCTTTAATACGATGTACTCATTTAAGTTACTTTTGTAGGCAGACATGGCCTGTGTATATTCTGTATTGATCTGGCTCTTTAGTGCTTCCACGTCCCAGTCGCTACGTTTTAACTGTAGCTCTGCCTGTTTGATATTATGCAGCCTTTTAGATCCCTGGAAGATGGGCAGTGATAACTGTAGCCCCACCAGTGAATTGGGATAATTATGATTATACAGCTTTGAAAACTCAGGATGCAGGTACATAAAGTTATAATTAACGAAGGCGGATACGGTTGGAAAGAAGCTCCACTTATTGTATTTCAGTTCTGCTGCCAGCAGGCTACGCTGTGTTTGCAGCAACTGGTATTCTATCCTTGTTTCGTAGGCTACGCTTACGTTTGTATCCAGTTGTACCTCCTGGGCCATCTTCATGGTATCGTATACCAGCTTCAGTTGCCCGTTAACAGGATATCCCATTAACTGCTTGAGGTAAGCATATTTGGCCACCAGGGTTTCTTCCCCCGTTTTCTTCTGTGCTTTAGTGTTATTGAGTGAAATAGTAGCCCGCTTATAGTCTGTCTTATCTACAATACCGCCCTGGTATTGATTATAAGCATCTTTCAGACTACGTTCCAGGCGAACGATATCTTCGTTCAGTACTTCCACCTGTTTTTGTGTAAGTAGCATATCATAATATGCTTTACTCACATTGCTTACTACATCAATCTGATTGCTCTGTGTGTTTTGTCTCGCCTGTGTACGTACGTCTTTAGCCGTTCTTCCTGCCAGCAGGAGATCGCGGGTAAAAATGTTCTGGTTTAGTGAGAAGGCTGCTGAAGAGGAGTTTGCCACTCCGGTGGTGATCGCATTACCATTAAAATAACTGGTTGGCAGTTTCAGGTAATGCTGCAGGTTAAAGTCCAGGCCAATCTGGGGATACCAGTCTGCCAGTTTACTTTTAATACTATATTCAGTAATTTCCTGATCAATTTTGGACTGTTTCACAACAGGCTGATGAGACAAGGCATACTGAATACAGTTCTGCAGGGTTGCTTGAGACAATAGTGAATCGGGGACCTGTTGTGCGAATGCAGTGGCATTACACAGCCACACACCCAGGACAGCGGTCAGATAAAATACTCTTTTCATAAAAGGTTTTGACAATCAGATTCTTCTTTAGACCAATCGTAAGAACAATAAAAAAAACGTGATTGTTCTTAAATATTAGATATATATAATCTTTTGCACTAAAAGGCAATCAGGTAGGTTTAGCTTAATGATCTGTCTTAACAGGGTTTTACCTGGTTAATCCGCAGGTAACTGAGATACGAAGATATACCACAATTAAAAAAATCCATCACCGCTGATGGATTTTTTTTAATTAGTTTATTATTTATTAAGTGTACGTCCACTATGAATATGCTTCTCTGCATGATAGGAAGACCTTACCAGTGGTCCCGATTCAACATAATCAAGACCCATGTTGTAGCCTATTTCACGCAATTCTGCGAATTCGTCGGGGTGTACAAAACGTACTACCGGTAAATGTTTGGGAGTGGGTTGCAGATATTGTCCCAGGGTTATCACATCACAACCATTGTCGTACAGGTCCTGCATGGCCTGCACTACTTCTTCTTTGTTTTCGCCTAATCCCAGCATGATACCGCTTTTGGTGCGCATACCACCATCTTTCAGCCGGCGGATCACTTCCAGGCTACGGTGGTACTTCGCCTGGATACGTACCTGTTTGGTGAGTCTTTCCACTGTTTCCAGGTTATGAGACACTACTTCAGGAGCTACATCGATGATACGTTGAAGATTTTCCCATTGTCCGCGGAAGTCCGGGATGAGGGTTTCCAGGGTGGTATCTGCGTTTAATGCCCGGATAGCCTTAATTGTATTGGCCCATATAATGGAGCCACCATCTTTGAGTTCGTCCCTGTCTACGGAAGTGATCACTGCATGTTTTACCTTCATCAGGTAAATGGCTTCGGCTACACGCTGAGGTTCGTCATAATCAACGGCCTCTGGTCTGCCGGTAGCAACAGCACAAAAACCGCAGCTACGTGTGCAGATATTACCTAATATCATGAAAGTAGCAGTACCGGCTCCCCAGCACTCTCCCATGTTAGGACAGTTACCGCTTTCGCAAATAGTGTGTAATTTATGTGTATCAACCAGGTTACGAACCTGTTTATAGCTTTCTCCTATTGGTAGCTTAACACGAAGCCAGTCCGGTTTTTTAACCCTTGGAACATCCGTTGCCGCAGGTGCTGTACTGCATGGTGTTGAACTAGTTATGAGTGATTCTTCCATCTCTGATCCTTTCTTTAGGCTACAAATTTACTACTTATCTGGTTATTTCTTCTTGTCCCAGCGCTTTCCGAATTGTAAGGCCAGATATGCATTAAAAAAGAACTTCTTATCAGGCTGAAATACCATCAATGGAATGTCCTTTGTATAATATTCTGCATTTACGCCCACCTCCAGGGCGCTAACTACTTCATTGAACCGGGCCCAGTCGAACCGTAGACCTGTTTTGGCATGTAACCCCGGAACAACGGTCAGTTCTCCCCAGCCTTTGCCAAAACCGGCACCACCAACAATAGCCCCCCTGTCTGTAAATGCCTGGTCGTAAGTAGCGCTTTGTCCATACTTTATCTGTACCACACTGTTGGAGATAGTATCCTGCACATTCAGGTAATAGGGTTTTAAAAGGCCAATAGAAATACCACCATAAAAAATGGCATTTACCAGTACCCCGTTCTTATTTCCTTTGCCCCCGATGAGACGTTGTTGCCCTATACCCAGTTTCGCCTGGTAAAAGTTATTCTTCTTACCATAAATGTATGGTTTCTCTGAATATACAAACCCATATGTGTCAACACCTTTTGGAGCACCCGGCTTTTTATCTTCTTTCGGATTTTTCTTTTCAGCAAATTCGAACTGGTAATAGGTTACTCTTTCCCTGGATTTGCGACGGCCCATTTCAAGAAAA